>ERZ809744.9-NODE-9-length-137177-cov-12.4155_pt1 | contig 137177 bp, 102 predicted proteins | sample MGYA00520454_ERZ809744 | MGnify/ENA primary metagenome ERZ809744 (study PRJEB31588, sample SAMN03401198) | human gut metagenome | study: EMG produced TPA metagenomics assembly of the PRJNA231909 data set (A prospective, longitudinal analysis of the... | reverse complement strand
TGCAACCTACTTGGGATTTATTTGTATCGCCTCAATATTAATTTGGTTAAAATAAACAATTTAAAATGTTTTTCAGACACGCTCTAGTACAACGAAAACTAATATTGTTTTTGAAGGAAATGAATACTCATTTAGTGGATATGTAAAATAACTTATATACATAGGAGGGCAAGCATGATGCTTGCTCTCCTTTTTTATCCTATAATCCTCCAGTTGCTCTCCTTATGTAACACAAGCTCATGCTGCGACACTTGCGTTGCTTTTGTCTGATTATCAAAGACTTTCACAATTACTTTTACTTTCATATTTTTTCTCTCCTTTGTAAATACTGGTTTTACCAATTCAGAATAAAGGTAGTCTCTGCCGATAAGTTCTAGCACATTTCCCGTTACATAATAGGCAAGTTCCTTTTCCGTCGCTGTTGGGTACAGCTTAAAGAATGTTTTCAGAAATGCGGTTTCGTCATTTGCAGTATCAGCGTCCACATGGACTTTCACAGTATGAGCTGTTTAATATTCAGTAGCAGGAGAACCGCCACGAATACAAACAGAAGAGTTTCTATGGAAAAGTAGTAGACAAGGTACTTGTTGCTGGCTCTGCTACAGTGTCCTTTATTCCAAATCTATTGCATAAATTAATTACTCCTTTCTGGGTACGAAAATAGCAGTCACTCCTAAGACTAACTGCTTAAATCTATTTGCCTATAATATCTCGTACTGCATTTGTCAAAGCGATTATCTCAGTAAAAAATGCTGTGATTACTACGACCACGGCTGTAACCATTTTTATAAATCGTATTATTTTACTATCAGAACTCAATTTTTTGAAAACTTGATTGATTAAATGACAAATTATATATAATACATAAAACGTATGCGTTATGGCAAAAGGTAATATAATTATGAATACTACATCAATCAATGGATTGGATGAAGATAAATTGATTATCCAATAAATCAAAACAATACAATACAAACCTATTTCAAATAAGAAACAAACAAAGTGGTATAATAGTTTTTCTTTTTTGTCCATAGCTTCAGGAAAAATCAAAAACCATATTCCCATTATAAACGCAGAGAGCCAAATACAATGTGTTTCTTGATTAATTTCGCTTTGGTATATTCCTATACATAAATATACTATGCTAACAATCAAAAGTGATAATAAAAAGCAGGTATTTATTATTTTTTTCTTATCCTCACTAAAAGAATTGTATTTATTAAATAGAACTTTGATTTTTTGCATATGGTTCCTCCAAATTATTCAATACTTGAAGTGAATTATATATCTAGTTTCGTAAATTTACAATAGTTATATAACTTATTTTTTCACATGGTTCTGCGGATTATCTGCGTTCTGATTATGTTTATTCTTTAGTACAATATCCTCTGCCTTTACATACTAATCCACATCTGAACCCGTATAGTTTTTTCGTGATATCGTATCGACTACTGGATTGACAAGCTCCACAACTACATTGTACAGAAATTCCCTTAACGGTACTTATGACGGTACAGACACGGGGATAATTCCACCATACAGACTGTAGTTCAAATCATAGATACACTTTTTAAGCTAGGTACTCGGTGTCTCGTCCTCATTCTGCAAGATATGGTACTTATGATTTATCGTATACATTAATTTTAATACTCATAAAAGGACAAAAATATCCCGACCAGCAAACTTGAATCTGCTGACCGGGGTATCTACTATTTCCTGTTACGCTCCAAATCCTGTATCTGCTGCTTTCCGCTTCTAGCAGCTATATCCTTTTGCTTTTGATGCAGTTTTTTTAATACAGATTCCCGCCCCTTTTTTTTCTTTTCAGAGGTATTATTTATTCTGCCGTCAATCATATTATAATTTTGTTCTTCTGTCAGTTCCGCACTCCGAAGATACTCACCGTTCTCATAATATTTCTGATACGTTTCCAACTTCGGCTTTTCTATAGATTTTTCCGTATGTGGAGGGTTAAGAAATTTTCTGATCTGCTGGATTGTCTGCTCATCAAATCCCCTGCTCTCCTGGGAAACAATTTCTCCCTCTTGTGATACAACCAGATATTGTGCAGCATTTTTGTAAGTATCACTCTCCATCAAAAAAAACTGTCTGCCGTCAATAATAATTTCATCTGCAGCAATCCAGTTTCCTTTTTTTCCTTCCACATGAAAATCTGTCGTTTCCATAGATACCATGGTACTGGAAGAATGCAACCGTATAAATCCTGCAATCGGCACTAATCTCTCTTTATCTATATAATAAGCAGAGGCAATCCCTTCATGGTTATACACAAGTACATCACTGATACTCAGGGAATGGTATCCTTTAAAATTCTTCGGTGTCTTTAAAGACAGCCGTTTCCAAATAGAGTCTACCGTATCATGGGGAAGAGCCGTTGTTAGATAAACCTGGTCATAATACTCTGCACGTACAGCAATTCCCTGTTCCTTAAAGCTCTGATAAGACCGGAAAGCAAGTTTTCTGCCCTGTGCATCCTGTTTCAACTGATAAACTGCAAACTGGTTTAACTTCATTCTCCATCCTCCGGCTCCTGCTTATACCCCTCCAGATCAATCCTATGATAATCCATATCTGTGATCCGTTTCAATTTCTCAATTGTTTGGAGAACAAGCGAATATATTTCCTGGTCTTCTTCCACATGGGGAATGATTTCTTCAATCCTCTCCATCGTTTCTCTGCGGTTTCCTGCATCAAACATTGCCATAACTAACAGCTCGTTTTCTTCAAATTTCACGTTTCTCATAACTCCTGTTCCCCCTTCTTTTTCGTATGCGATTTTTCATTTTGTTTTGCCTGTTCCTGTGCTTTTAGCTTTGCCTGACGTTCCCTGAGCGCCTGCAGGACTGATTCCTTTCTTCCGCCCTTTTGCTGCTGGGAAATCTCTTTCCTTTCTCCCTGGTTTTTCCCATCCACAGTCTGTCTTTCCTTGTTTTCCGGTAAATTCTTATCAGTTTCCTTTTCCATTTGATTTTCAAGATACGTTTTCACATCTGTTACAGCCTTTTGTACAAGAGGACTCTCCCTATAGTGTGGTATCAGATCAATCATATCTGTCCTGACCTGTCCGGCTGACATCAACTCATACTCTGCATTATCATAAGTGCTTCCATCGTGTAAGACAAAACCAATTCCTTTGATTCCGTTCATCCTCTCTGCTGGTATCTTTTCATAAACATCCAACGCTTCTTCTAAGGTAAGGTTGTCATAGTACTCTCCCAACACTGGAAATTCCATACATTCTGCAGCATAAAATGAAATCGTTGCTTCTGTTTTTTCTGCTTCTTTATCGTCCAGATATTTTTCTGCTATTTCCATATATTCTGCCAGCGTACCTGTTTTTTCCTCGGAAATTGGATTGATGTCTACCGGGATTCCTGCAATTTGCAATCCGTCCTTGTTTACTGCATTGAATAATACGTCCTCTCTCATATTACCACGATAGGAAACAACAACGTCTACGTCTGAATCCTTGTTATAAAGTCCATCTCTGCTTCTCGAACCATATACTCTTGCCCCGATCAGCGAAATGTCATTTTCCATTCCCATTTCTTCCAGAATTATCCTTGTATGAGCCAACACGTCATATTCAATCTCTGCCCTGCTCATTCCATTCAGTGCTGCTTCGCATCTGCCGAGTTCAGAAGTACGGCGAACATCTCCGCTTTTTAGTAAGTCCTGAGAATGTCGGATTACTTTTTTCCTGAATTCTATATCATCTACTTTGACACATTTTTCATTCTGCATCCCTTCCTTTTTCAGAATTTCATAGGCTGCTTCCTGAATAGAATCGTCTATATAGTCATGGACTCCACCGGATATTTCATGTAGTTCCTTATCATAGAAAATATATGCATACCCTTCTTCTGTCGGCTGCACGGTCAGATATGTATTTCCTGTTATAAATTGAACCGTTATCCCTTCGTATGTTTCCAACGCAGTTTCTTTGTTATAACCCTCAAAAATAGATTTCGGACAATTCTGTTCCAATTTTATCTGAAGGATGTGTTCCTTCTCTGCGTGTTCTGTTTTCAATTCCAATTCTTCATATTCCATCACAATCGCATCCCTTTTAGAAAGTCCTTCTTCCTTCAGGAGTTCATCAATTACTTCTGAAATAGAAATGGTTAGATCATCGTAAACACCTCCATCCTTTTCCTGATAATCCCTATTGTAGAACATATAATCATATCCAGCATCTACCGTCTGGATTGTAAAATAGCGCTCTCCAATCCGATAAGCAATCTCTGTATCATGTACGTCCAGACTGTCCTGAATGGCTGTAAACGCATGATATATTTCCGGATTGAGCCAACCTTCACTTTTCTGACAATCACGGATCAACGTATCTATTCCATTCTGGCACTGGATGAAATCAAGACTCCCCTTTAGTGGAGCCGTATTTTCAATTCCGAGAGCTTTCATCTTATGATTTGGCAGGGAATAATACACCCCAAGAGCTTCCTCCAGACTTCCATAGCGTTCAATATTCAAAGCACCTTTTTCCTGCAGGTCTTCGACTACATAATATTGATCTATATAATGACTTTCCGGCATTTTTAGCTTGATACCATCTGGCAATTCCACCATACTAACTGCATAAAAATTAAACAACTCTTCATCCCCTGCTTCATTTTTCCCAACCATTCCTTCCATCCAGGTATCCTTCTGAACAACCTGTTTGTCCTCTGTTACCAGCACCCTTCCACTCTGCAATGTAACGACTGTGTTTTCCGGAAATTCCACCAGATCATAAACTGTCGCACCATTTTCTCCCAGATATTCTGAAATTGCTTCTCTTGCACCTTCATCAAATCCATGCCAGATGTCCTCTGCAACCAGTGTTCCATTTTCAGAAACAATAATATCCGCCACTCCCTGTCCATACTGTTCATCCCTCATCCGGAAGAATCGTTCTCCATGATACCCTTTTGCCTCTATGCTATACCATGTTCCTGTATGTCCATCTGCCTCATATCCTTTTGTATTCTCGGTAATATGCTCACTTTTTACCCCAAGCGCCTGCTCCAATTTCCGGGTACGGATTTCTTCTCGCACCAATGTAATAAAACCATCTAAAACTGCCGGATGACTGTTTACAATATAATCCTTGTTTAAATCCATTCCCCTGCTGATATTTTCTGGTACTTCAATGCCATCTGCCCAACGTTTATTTATGTTGGAAAATCTTCCATCATAAGAAAGCTGCTTCAAAGTATTTGCCAGGACAAATGCAACTCGTTCTTCTCCATATTTCTCTACCACACCTGCCGCTGCATCCTGATTCAAATGCATACCATCAAAATTTTGACGGATTGATTCCTCAATCGCACCTTTACATTCAATAGTAAGTTTTCTTGAATCAAGATACGCATCCGCTTCCCCATGCTCCATTGCATATGTCAGATTATGATTGTATAACGGCGGAAAACTTGTTTGTCCGTCTGCGATATTTTCCTGTTTTGGATACCAGTCAATGCCTTTTTCTTTCAGAAACTCTCGGATTGCTTCCATAGCGCCCTGATCAAATCCATTCTCCAAATCCTGTGCTACCAGCTCTCCATCTGCATTTAAAATAACTGCCGCCACAGAATCTCCATATTCATTGTGACGCATCAAATAAAATATTTCATTTTCAAGTTCCATCTTATCAACCGTATGCCATAAACCCTCATGCTGTTCTATTTCCACGCCGGTTGTATCAAGTGTAATCATGGAATCTTCCCTTTTACGGTTCATTTCTGCCTCCTGGATTCTCTGCTTTACAAAATCTGGCAGCTCCTTGAAACCAAAACTGTCCACATAATATGCTTTTGCTTCTCCATTTCTTTGTATCACAACCACATCGCTGACAGAAAGAGAATGGCCGGTATAATTTTCCGGATGATTGATGTTAAAAGTCTGATACAGGCTGTCCAGCGTATCATTCTCTGATAACAATCCGCCATAAATGTACGCATAATCTGCCCCCTCTACAGTCATACCGTGAGAAGTCACAAAATCCATTCCCATAAACGCATACTCTCTTCCTTTCGCATTGCCGGCAATCTGATAAATGGCATAGCGGTTATCTGTACCGGAAAGATAGAGGGATTCATTTGCTCTGCCTATGGCATTTTCAGTTTTTTTACGTTCCACAGTCAGATCATGCTCGGACATTTCCGACTGATACTCAGGGATACGCTGCATCCCTCCTGTCATATTCAATTCTTCCCCAATCCTCAAATCCCCCTGTTCTGGGATATTCAGCGGGACAACCGTTAGAATTGTAGCTGCATGATTGACTGTTACATTCTTTTCAATGGTAAGAGGATAGCCCGGATCATAATCAGCTCCACGCAGTTCATAGCGATAAATCCCCTCCGGAAGTGATGCCAAATCCACACGCCCATTTGCAAACAGTGCCGGTACATCAAATAATTCCACTCTTTGGTATTCCTCAAAAGATAATACTGATGTTTCCTGTTCTGAAAATGTTTTTTCTAATGGATGTTCCTTCTGTAAAACGTGAAGCTGCCCCGCCATATTTTCGATAAAATCTCCCGCTGTTTTTCTGATTAAATCCATGGATGTACGAAGTTCTTTCATATCTCTGTCACTGCTCCATCCGGCAATATACGGAAAAGAATATTCCGAAGAATCCAGTCCCAAATGCTGACATACAATATAAGCAACACTTTCCGCTTCTACTTCTTTTGTCATTTTGTCTTTTTCAACGCCCTGTTCCTCCATCAGATCCCTGTCATGCAAAAGAGCATGGGTAACTTCATGGATGGCTGTTTTCATGGTCTGGCTTTCACTCATCCCGCTTTTAATCACAATCTCCTTATCCGTATTGTGATAATATCCATGGGATGTCCCCTCAATTTCTGCAAACCGGATCGGTACCGGAGAAACATTTCGGATTGCTTCCATAAATACCGTAAAATCTGCAACTTGCCCCGTCAGGTCCGCCCCTCCCAGATCAGGTAAAGGCTCCCCCTCTGTCTGTGAAACATCAAATACAGTAGCCACTTTAAATCTGGGAATCACATGCTCAATAATCTCCGTTTCCGGCTGTCCATTCGCTTTTAATATTGGTTCATTTGTTTCTGGATCAATCTTTTCTACTTCTTCCTTTTCCCTTATCGGGGCGGGAGAGATAATCTGAATCCCTTTCTCCCCACGTAGCACATGTCGGTTGAATTTCTTCCGCCATGCCTGATACCCGGCCACCAGGGTAGCATCCGGTCTTTGCATTGCGATCAAAAGTGTATTGTTAAAGCTGTAATTATGGAATTTTGCCATCGTGTTTAAATATTCCCTGTAACGCTCAGATGTAAAAAGTTCCTGAACCCCCTGTTCCAGCCGTTCTGTAATTTCTTTAAGCTGTTCTTCACGTTTGTTTGCCATGATTACATCCTCCTTCTAAAGTTATAAAAATCATCCCGCCACATGTAACCTGCGACGGGATATATGGTTGTTTTACAATTCCTGTCCTCTTCTTTGGGTTTTGGACATTTTCTTCTCTTTCTGTGCAGCTTCCACCTGCTTTGCTCTAAGTTTCTGCAAGACAGATGGTTTTCTTTCTTCCTCCGTCATGCGGGACGCATCTGATACTCTCCCTGCCAGATTGGAATATCGTCTCGGAACATCCGCAACTTCTTCATCCATCCCCAGGGTATCCGATGAGTCTTTTCCATCCATATCCAGCAAAATATTTAACTCTGACAGCCGTTCCAGTTTCATAGCCAGTTCTTCTTCCTGAGCAAAAGGATGGGTAGCTTCTTCCTTTGCAGTGGCAAGCTGTTCCTGCAGTGTTTCTAACTTCTGCTTCGATTCCGCAAGATGCTTTTCAATATTGCCAAGAACATTTTGAATCCTTTGGACATTTCCCATGGCATCTTTTCCCATCTCAATGGAATAACTGCATTTCCCCTTGATCGTCAGTTTAAACTGCTGATTAAACACATCATAACTGGAAGACAGGGAGAATCCCTGATATTCCCCGACAACCCCTTCTGTATGGACTGCCTTTAAGCCCGCACAGGCAGCAATCAGTGCCGTTCCTGCTTCTTTTTTGTCAACAAAAGTCTTTCCCCCTATGACCATGGAAAAAGCATTTTTCTCCTGTTCTAAAATCGGCTTTGCAGTTTCCAGATCAGCTGCCAGTCCGGAAATACGTTCTTTCATGGATGTAATCTGCATCGGATACCGGTTTGCAATATCTGTCTCCAGCCGATAGATCTGACTTGTGTGGTTTGCCTTCATCAGCTTCAGTTTACTGACCTGAATATCCAGATCCATTTTTTCTTTTATGTAAGGGTTTCCTGTGGCAAGAGCTTTAATCTCCGCATAAGAAAGCGCTGCATCATCCACATCCTCACAGGCACGTACCGGGGATTTACTGGTCATAATCTGTGAAATAAATTTCTGCTTATTCTCTAAAATCTGCCACATATACGAATCAAATGTATTTTCCGTGACATAACGGAAGATTTTTACTTTCTCATTTTGGTTTCCCTGGCGGAGAATACGACCTTCCTGCTGTTCCAGATCAGATGGCTTCCAAGGGCAGTCTAAATGGTGAAGAGCAATGAGCCTGTCCTGTATATTGGTGCCAGCACCAAGTTTCGGTGTAGAACCAAGAAGTACACGCACATCCCCTGCCCGTACCTTTGCAAATAATTCTGCTTTTTGTGCCTCTGTCCCTGCTTCATGGATAAACCGTATCTCCTCCCGTGGGATGCCTTTTTCCACCAGTTTCTCACGGACATCATCATATACATTAAAAGAACCGTCATTTTTCGGTGTCGAAAGATCACAGAAAACAAGCTGTGTTGACTTCTTCTCTGAAGTCTCCTTCCATATGTCAAATACATTTTTTACACAGCGGTTTACCTTACTATCCTCTTCATCCGGCAGCATGTCGTTGATGAGTCGCTGATCCAACGCACATTTTCTTCCATCGTTCGTAATCTTCAGCATGTTATCGTCTTTTGCATCTACCACACCGCCCCTTACCAATTCTGCACGGTCAGCAAAGCTGCTTACCATTTCCTTCTGAATTTCACTGGGTTTTAACACTTCATTGATATATTCTGCTTCCGGCACTGGAAGGTTTAACATATCCGCAGTTTGTACATCTGCAGCTTCTTTAAATAGTGAAATAAGTTCCGGGAGATTATAAAAACGGGCGAACCGAGTTTTTGCCCGGTAGCCCGTTCCTTCTGGAGATAATTCAATCGCCGTAACAGTCTCCCCGAAAGAAGCTGCCCACGCATCAAAATGTCCCAATCCCATCTTCTGGATCGTATCATACTGCAGATAACGCATGATGGTATATAACTCCGTCATACTATTTGAGATCGGGGTTCCTGTTGCAAATGTCACACCCTTGCCTCCTGTAATTTCATCCAAATACTGGCATTTCATGAACATATCCGAAGATTTCTGTGCGTCCGTCTGTGAAATACCTGCCACGTTCCGCATTTTTGTATATAAAAAAAATAGTGATAGGTAAGGCTTTGAAGCTATCTCCACCTTTTCCCCCACCCCACACCGGGCGTGCAACTTTCATCGCACCCGGCGTACCATCAAACTAACTTACTACCCTCCATCGGGGTTCAACACTTTATGCCCTCACAGTACATATCGTGCTTACAAATTTCACTTTTGTTTATACTTTTGAATCTTCTTTAATACCTTTTCATCTATGTTTGGCGGTATCGGACCGTTGTTGACCATTCGATAACAGTCATTGCATAGCCATACAAGATTTTGCACTTTGTTTACTTTTCCTAACGGAAGTTCCCCTTTGACGTGATAACAATACTTTTTGTTATCTAAAAACAGCGGTTTCTTACAGCACTTACACTTGCCTTTATCTCTGTTGTACGCATATTCCCTGTTCATGAAGTATTCAAAATTATATACGGTCTTTGCATAGACCGAAAGCTGTATATCCCTTGCGGTATTCACTGACGGTCTATCACATGGAAGAGGCTTGCTTCTGCTACGGTAATAACTGTAAATTCGTCTGCCCTCCTCCGTATAAGGTGTCATGCGTTGGTCGAATGGCTTGCTTTCATACTTACTATGGGTAATAAACGCCATAGTAATTCCAAACCATTCTCCCTCAATCGGAACAGCAAATGTTTTACTTTTGTATCCCTCATGCCTATGCGGTAGGTTACAGAGCTTTTCCATTGGTATTTGATACTTATTGTAGTGTCTGGGAAATCTCTTTTTCCATACTGCCAATGCTGTATTATTGATTCTTCTGTCTATGATATGAAGAGCATGAGAGCATATTGAGGGTTGTAAATACTGTGCTAGCCCCACTATCATGGAATTCACACGCTGTATCTGTGCCGCCTGTACGCTCCTTTCTGTGGATTCTCCAATCACTCGGACTTCGTCAGCAATCTTCTGTATTTTATCTTTCAATCGCTCCATGTCTGGTAATGGTTTACCCACCAGATTTTCCGTCCACGTTTGGGGGTCAGGGGTTTTCCTCTTTTTCTCCGCTTTGACCACAAAACCGAGGAAATGGATTCCCTCCGTTCTAAGGTCTGTTACAAACGTCTTTTCCTGTGATAATTCCAGTTTCATTTTATTTCTAAAATATTTTGTCATCACACGTTTTAATCGGTATGCTTCCTGTTCTGTTGATGTTAAGATAACCCAATCATCTGCAAAACGAAAATTGTACTTTGGAGTTACTCCCAACCATTTCAATCGTCGTGTATCATTACACTTATGTTTGCATTTCCTATGGGGTTCCATATACATTCTTCCTACATACCAGTCAAAATCATTCAGATATACATTTGACAGCAATGGAGATAAAATTCCGCCCTGCATTGTGCCGAGTTTTGTATCATTCCTAGCACCGCTTTCTATATATCCAGCCTTTAACATCTGTTGTATGATTTTAATCACTCTTTTATCGTGGATTCCAATACGCCATATCTTCTGTAACAGGATTCTGTGGTCGATATTGTCAAAACACCCTTTAATATCTCCTTCAACCGCCCATACAGGCTGGTCTTTTGAATAAGTAGAAGCATTGATGACATTGATAATATCTCTGACAGCGTGTTTCTGTGCCCTGTAAGGTCGAAATCCGTAACTGTGCGGATAAAATCTTGCTTCACATATAGGCTCAATAATAATTCTCACACATTCCTGTATAATTCTGTCCAAAACTGTTGGAATACCCAGTGGGCGTTTCTTTCCATTCTTTTTCGGGATATATACTCTTTTTGCTGGCTTCGGTCTGTAATTACTGAAATTATCTCTTATTAGTGCAATTAGTTCCTCTTTTGGCATTTGCAGATATTTGTCCATTTTCATCTGGTCTACGCCAGCCGTTTTACTGCCTTTATTAGACTTAATGTTATGAATTGCGGTAACAATAGTAACTTCATTTACCATTGCTTCAATAAGACCTGTGAAAGAGATTCCTTCTTTCGATTTTACATAAAGAAAATCTAAGGTCTGTTTTAATTCCGCTTCTGTTGAAAATCTGACGTTCAAATGCACAAGGCTATCACCTCGCAGTTCGTCACCCATATTTCAGGGAGTTTTTCTTTTCTTATTTTGTGAAATTTGTAAATTAGTTTGACTAGTCCCCTTCGCCATGAGTATTTCAACTCTTGTGACTGGCTTTTCCAATCTCAGACTACTATGGGACTGCTGACTTCTTGTGTTTTCATCACTCTGTACAGCTCCCACACAAGCTCTCAAACGTTCCTAAATCTCTATCCTTTTGTAGATTTAACTACTTGAAGACCTTAGGTTGCTACCTTACACCGTAGGGACAAATACACTTTGAAACATAGTTGTTGTGTACTCTGTATGATATTTCATTCATACAGGAATGTATTGAAAAACCAGCAATACACTCTTCCCTAATCTTTCGTCCTTTCGGACGCCTACTACTCTTACGATGCTGCATAGCTTCTTCTACGTGTAACCATAGTCTTCGGAAGACCGCACTATATATTCCATATCCCGCAGGACTTAGGACTTCAAGTTACGACTTCTTCACGCTTTATACGTGGGTGGATACAGCCACCTCGCATAGTGAAGTATTATCTCGCACACCACCTATAGCTTTGATATGCTATCATCAGTGTTGTTTCTGTGTGGCAAGGGTAATTCTCCCTTGATTTCGAGATTTAAGTTCTAACAGTTCATTCTTATTTCTAAGTGATTTCTGTCGGTCGATTTCGGTAAGTTTATCAGACTTACCTTGTGCGACAACGTTTCGCACGGTTCTTATAGTAATGTGACTCGTCTACAAACAGCCGATCCACACCTAACTGCTCAAAAGTAACAACATCATCCTTTCTTGTCTGGTCATTTAGTTTTTTCAATTTTTCCTGCAGCGTTTTTTTCGTTTTTTCCATCTGCTTAACAGTAAACCGAGTCCCCTCTTCCCTTGCCATATCTTCAATCGCAAAGGTAATATCTGCGATCTGACGGTTGATTGTCTCAATCTGCCGTTCCTTTGAAAGAGGAATTTTTTCAAACTGGCTATGCCCGATAATTACTGCGTCATATTCCCCGGTTGCAATTCTGGAGCAAAACTTTTTTCGGTTTGCCGGCTCAAAATCCTTTTTCGTTGCCACAAGGATATTTGCCCCCGGATAAAGCCTTAAAAAATCATTGCCCCACTGTTCTGTCAGATGGTTTGGCACAACATATAGATTTTTTTGTGCAAGCCCCAGACGTTTGCTTTCCATACCAGCAGCAATCATTTCAAAGGTTTTCCCTGCCCCGACACAATGGGCAAGCAAGGTATTCCCTCCATAAAGAACGTGGGCAATGGCATTTTTCTGGTGGGGCATTAAGGTAATCTCCGGTGTCATGCCGGCAAACTGAATATGGCTTCCATCATATTCACGGGGACGGGTGCTATTAAACAGTTCGTTGTATGTCCTGCAAATATCCTCCCGGCGCCGTATGTCTTTAAAAATCCAGTCTTTAAATGCTGATTTTATCATTTCCTGCTTCTGCTGGACCAGCATAGTCTCCTTTTTATTCAGGATACGTTTTTCTACTCCATCCTCCATGACCGTATCATAGATTTTTGTATCTTTCAGATTCAGGGCATCTTCCAATAAACGATACGCATTCGCCCTGCCGGTTCCATAGGTTGCCGTAATCAAAGGATTTCCAAAATCCTGTGTTTTCCCCGAAATATTCCATTGTCCATTGATCTTTGCATAAGTGACATTGATAGATTTTCCCAACCGGTATGCAGGCGTATGGAAAATCTCAGCCATAAACCGATTGATGTATTCCGCCTTGATCCATGGAGCACCCAGACGAACCTCTATCTCCGACGCATCCAGTTCTTTGGGCTGCACTCTTCTCAATGCTTCTGCATTGATCTGGAAAGATGGATCATGTTCTGCAGATGCTTCCGCCATCCGCAGTTTTTCACGGACATTTCCGGAAAGGTATTCATCCGAAGTCTCCCATTTCCCATCTAAAGGATTTTTAAAGATTACACCTGCCAGTTCTTCTATCACGGCTTCTTCTGAAGAATCCATAAGCTGTGCCATAAAAGGAATATCAACTTTTGCTCTCTCCCCGATACATACAGCCAGTGCCTCACTTGCAGTATCCACAGAGGTAACAGGTTCCGCACGTTTGATCGTCCTTTTGGTAAATATATCTGCTTTTCGTTTTAATTCCCCATTCTCATCCAATATCTCCAAAGAAGATAAAAGGCAATAACTGCTGTCCTGGTTAAATGCCCTTCGGTTGGCATTACTGCTGATCAGTCCATACTGGGAGGTAAAGCTGTCATATGCTTTATTCAGTTCCCCTTGTACTCTCTGGATTTTCTCTGTCCCTTCTCCGTCCATCTGCAGCTCAATCAATTTCTGTGTGATGTTCCGAATCTCTATCATTCCAAGGACACGCTCTGCAGTCACTTTCGGCAGCTCCACCAGATTCATTTTTGAATTTTCCCGATAATAGACTTTTCCTTCTATATTTGTAAAGCTGAAATTCTTTACGTTAGGATCAGCAGGGACAGAAACTGCCGCATCCTCCAGTTCCGAATCTTCCAATTCCCTTTCCTCAATGTTTCCCTGGATATGACAGACTGCCTCTTTCAACTGGTCTTTCAGCTTCCTGTCAGGGAGAGCTTTTACTGTAACCTCCTGTTTTCCATACTGGGTACTTTCTGTTGCAAATTCTCCCAACACCATTTCCGGATGCTCTGCAAAATAAGAATTGACCGTATAACCTTCCGGTGTCGTTCCAAGTTCCACCCACCCCGGGTTTTCCAATGATATACGGTCACGTTTCTGAAAAAACAGAATGTCTGCAACAACTCCTGTGTTCGCATTTCTCATAAACGCATTATTTGGCAAACGGATCGCACCTAGAAGTTCTGCCCTGTTTGCAAGATATTCCCGGACTGCCGGGTTCTGTTTATCCATAGTCCCGCTTGACGTCACGACTGCAACAACTCCGCCCGGACGCACCAGGTCGATGGATTTAGCCAGAAAATAATCGTGGATCATGAAATTATAACGGTCATATTTCCGGTCAGTGACTTTATACGCACCAAATGGCACATTCCCGATCACACAGTCAAAAAAACTCTCTGGGTACTCCATCGTCTCAAATCCCTGGACTGTGATTACATTCTTCTGGTATAACTGCTTTGCCATTCTTCCTGAAATACTATCCAGCTCCACTCCATACATCTTTGAACCTGCCATGCTCTCCGGAAGAAGCCCCATAAAATTTCCCACACCACAAGAGGGTTCCAGGATGTTCCCATTCCTCAGTCCCATATTTTCAAGTGCTTCATACATTGCATGAATGACTGTCGGGGAAGTATAAAAGGCGTTTAACGTAGATGCCCTTGCCGCCTCATATTCTTCTTTGGTTAATGTATCGTATAATTCCCTGTATTCCTCTGCCCAATCTGAATTTTCTTTATCAAAAGCATTAGGGATACCTCCCCATCCAACATATCTTGACAACACTTCCTGTTCCTGGGGCATTGCAAGTCGGTTTTCTTCCTCCAGTTTTTTCAACAGATGGATTGCTTCCATATTTGCTTTAAATTTTGCTTTCGGACCGCCTGCACCGAGGTCATCATCAGTAATACGGAAATTTACCCGTTCCGCTTTCCCTTCCTGTTTTTCTGGCTTCCATTCTACAGCATTCCCTTTTATTTCCGTTTCCCCCGGAACGATTTCTGAACCATCTGAAAAGTCCTCCAACGGAAGATGCCTTTCCTGTCTTTGTGCATTGATCTCCTCTGGTGTCATTACTACAGAAGTCAATTTTTCAATTTCCGATTCAAAACGGTGGCGCTCATTCGCAGATATACGTTCCATCACATCTGCGATAAGCTGCATCTGTGCTGGCGAAAACTCCGGGTTCAGTAGCAGCGTAATATCCATCCCATTTTCTGCCGAAGAATAGATTACATCCATCTGCTCAGGAGAAAACTCATCAAAGGAAGTCCCTGCCTTTTCCATAGCCTCTAAAACATGTACATCTATTTGTTCCTCCACGCTTTCATAAAATCCCGCATCGGTATCCTCTGTTCTATCTGCTTCTTCCTTCCCTTGTTCTTCCTTTGGTTCTTGTTGCATCTCTGGCTGAACTTTCAGTGTTATTACAGGTTCCGGTTCTGATTTCATAAAATCAAACAAGTTCATCTGCCTGCCGGTTCCTTCTATTTCTATCTCCTGCTTCTTCTGTGGAAAAATCGTATAAGTTCCTTCTATGTACTGATGAATTTCTGATAAAATCTGCACACGTTTCTCATATCCATCAAAATCTAACGGAAGTTCTGCAAGAGCAGTATCCATGCCTGCAACAAGCTGTTCTGCTAAATCCGGATCTTCCAATATCCCCGGAAGTTCTTCTCTTGCCCTCTCATAAAAAAAATCTTCTTCAAAGGGACGCTCTATCTCTTCTGGCAGGCGGGCATAAAAACTGATCACACGGTTTGCCATCCTCTCCCGTTCATAAGAAGGCATCCTTGTATAATCACCAGCTTTTAAATAGCTGTCATGGTCAATCAAATACTGGACACGTTTTGCAACCGCCGGCCACTTTAATAGAATGCTCACATCTGGCTTTCCATAATCCCCCCGTTCCAGTTTTAACCCTTTTCCGTTGTATTCTGCATGGGAATGATCAGCGCCGCTGAGTGCATGGCTCTGTCCTCCAGTCCCATACTGTTCCTTAACAAAATCAGTCTTTTCTTTTTCTGATTTATCCTGGATAAAAAAGGCATAGATCGTCAGCCTTCCATCTGAATAAGTCCCGCCACGGGAAAGGAAAGCATCTATTTCATCCTGCGTGATAAAAATTTCATGTTCCTGCCATTGAAACCCTTCCCTTGACTGATAGGGAACCGCTTCTTTCGCAAATTTCTGAAATTGTGCGGATACTCTGTCCGGACGGTAATAATGGAAACGCATAATTTCTTTATCCATCTCATATGCTTCTGCAAGTCCTTCCAGACGTTCATTAAGGTCTGTAAGAAATTCCGGCTGCTCCAACAAATTTCCGATACGCTCAACCATCTCTGGAAAACCGCCATAAAATATCTGGTTATCCTCAAAAACAAGTTCTGATACGCCTTCCGCCATATCACGCTGCATATACGCCAGCGCCTCTGCATGTTCTTTGACTGCATTTGCCCTGGCAGCTTCCAAAACAGCCTGTGGTGCATATTCGCCCTGGCGTAAAAGCTGGTGAATCCGTCCTGCCACTTCCTCCCATGATAAAAAAACCTTATCTAAAATATGGTCATGTATGGTGTGTCCGACTGCAATCTGCATCCCCAGTTCGTCATACCAGACAGAATATTCTTTCCCGTTTATCACAAGACCGATACCGCCCTCACCATATTCTCGCCTGACAAACTCTGTATATTCCTCCGGTGTCTGTTCAATCATAAAATTGTAAATGATACGGAGATGGCTTCTATCTTTGTTACCGCCCTTTCTCAGAACTTCATCCACCACATCAGAAGGAATGGAAATTTCTCCGGCATATAGAGCTGCCTGCCGTTCTTCGATAGAGCGTATCTGCTGTTTTACTGTAGGCAGTTCGGGCAAAGATAAAGCAGAGGCAATTTCTTCCTCTGCTTCACTCAAATCCTGTTCTGTTGTTTCTTCGATTAACTGTACACCAATTCCTTCAAGATGCTCTCTTCTGCCATCGCTGTCAGATTGTTCATGTGGGCTGCCCACCTCATCTGATCCATTTCTTTGTCTGGTGCCGGATAAGTCTTCAGGAGATTTTCCATCAGGACTTCCATCCTCTCCTGTGCTGTTTTCTCGATCTCCATCAGGTGGCTGTTCAATTTCCCTGTCAGCAGCATACTCTGATACCAGTTCTTCTTGTGTTCCTTCAGATAAGTCCTCCGAAGCATCCCGTATTTCCCGATGGTCGTCGGTTCTTCCTCTATGGTCAGGTTCGGAAACAGATAATCTCCTTTGCGATGATATGTCAGTTCCATTCTCTAGTTCTCCTTTCTCTTTACTTTCACGAATTAACGTGTCAAATTTCTTATTGTTATTATACACAGGATTTTGCGAAAAAGCAAGCTGTTGGGACAATTCTTCCTGATAAAATTTTCTGACTGTCCTTCCTATATCCCTCAGCACGGTTTCTGCAGACTCACAGACAGCATTTCCAAGAAATGCCAGTACCGGCAAAGCATTAAAATCTGTAATCCCTACAAAATCCTCTGCTTCCAGATATTCCATCGGCTCAAGACCACACCGTCTTGCTAATGTATAAAAAAGACTGTCCACCATCAGGTTTCGGAAATTCACACGGATAGAATCCGCATCCATCTCCTCCAGAAAACTGCCTTTCACCTCATAAAAAAGTCCGTCCATAGCTTCCTCCAGATTTTCCTCTGTCATTTCAGAAGCTACTGCAAGCAGGGCATCTCCAAGCCCTGTTATATCATGTCCTGCCAACCCATAAGCGTCGGTGAGATGTTCCAGCAGTCTGCCTTCATACCGTTCTTCCATTTTCCATAAATATGGCGTCCTTCCTCCCCTTACCATATGGGTATCTTCTATATCAAACACATAGCGGAGTCTCTGTCTCGGACCAGTATCGTCAATCAGAACTATCCCCTTTGCCCCACGGTTTACCCACCGTCCCATTTTTTCATTCCATGTTTCCAATTCCGCACAGGCAGTAGCCTGTGGACGCTGTGCGTGGATCAAAAGATTATCTGCAAAAGGATAGCGGTACAATTTTGCCGCTGTATCCAGATATGCCATCCAGTCCCGTGGGGAACTTGCCACATCCGAAGCGGTTTCTTCTGCCAAAACCCTTATATCATTTATTTTTGCCATATATTCCCTTCTTTCTTTTTGTTTTTTCTCCTGCACCCGTTGACTATATAAAGAAATTTAGTTATAATTTTGTTATAAAGAAAAGGAGGTGCAGGATATGCCAACCATTCGTTCCAGTGCTGATCTACGGAACAGCTACAATGAAATTTCCACATTTTGTCATAATTATTCCGAACCGGTATTCATCACCAAAAATGGGAAAGGTGATCTTGCAGTCATGAGCATCGAAGCCTATGAAAATCTGGTCGGTAAGTTTGAGTTATACGGGCTTATCCAGGAAGGTCTTACCGATATTGCAGAAGGTAAAACCCGCCCGTTTTCCGAAGCCATGTCTGATATAAGGAGCCGCAGAAAAAGGTGAATTATCACATTCACATCACACAGACAGCGGAACGGGATATGATAAGTGCTGCCGATTATATTGAATTTACACTCAAAAATCCAGAAGCCGCTGACCATCTACTGGATACTGCAGAGGAAAAAATCAATGCCCTTTCCCAGTTTCCGAAGAAATTCCCATTGGTCGATGACCGCATCCTTTCTTCCTGGGGGATTCGTTTTACCATCGTGAATAACTATCTCGCTTTTTACCGCATTTCAGAAACAGAGAAACAGGTAACTGTTGTCCGTTTTTTGTATGCCAAAAGTAACTGGGCATCCATCCTGAAAACAGGATTCCCATTACAATAAGACAAAACAAATGTCTCCGCCCTGACCGGCGGAGCTTTTTATTCCCTTTTACTTTTTCCTTTTGGAAATTCCAGGTAGAACTCTGCCTTTCCATCCTTCGTTCCCATAATCAGATACGCATTAAAGTATCTATCCTTTTTGACAGAGTACAGATCTTTCACAAATACCCTGCCTTCTTTCAGAAGTTCCGCTGCCATACGTTTATCCATTTTTTTCCTCATTCCGGCAAGAAAACGGTTTTCTTTCCAAAGTGCAAAGGAACAATCCCGACTGTCACAGTAAAAATTATGTTTTCCTTCATAAACCGGACTCTGGCATACCGGGCAGATACCGATTGCTTCTTTGTCCTGGAACCGTCTGCGTTCTTCTGAAGATATGCTCCTGCAATCCGCAAGAATTTCTTCCAGAAGCTTTATGATCCCCTCCATAAATCTTTCACTGTCTGCCTTGCCTTTTTCAACCGCAAGCAGCTCATTTTCCCACTGTGCTGTCATGGCTGCTGATTTCAGTTGTTCCGGCAAGATAGATACCAGTTCCCTTCCTTCCATAGTAGGAAGAATCTGCTTTCCTTTTCGGACAGCATAATGGGAAGATACCAGTTTTTCAATGATCGCAGCCCTGGTTGCCGGTGTGCCCAGACCTTTTTTCTCTGTTTCTTTTTCAAAATCTTTATTTCCGGCAGTCTCCATTGCTGCGAGAAGTGTATCTTCACAAAATGGCTTCGGCGGTGCTGTAAAGCACTCCTTACATGCTGCCTGTATCTCCGGGAACACATGACCTTTTTTCAGATATTCCGGGAATATTCCTTCCTCCTCTTCATTCTCTTTTTCTGCCCCTGCTGATACTTTTTTCCGAAAAGCTGCTTCTACTTCTTTATATCCCATCTGCTCTGTTCTTTTTCCCTTTGCATGAAACTCATGTCCGGCACAGGTAACCGTAATTTCTGCCTGCTCATACTGGAAATCTCCTGCCACAGCTTTTAACACCTGCATGGAAGTCAGATATAAAAGACTCCTCTTCTTTTCCGAAAGCCCTGTCCACTCTGCTTTCATTGCCTGCTTTGTCGGCAGTATCGCATGGTGGTCTGTAACTTTTGCCGGATTGACCACACGCCTTACATCCGCATAAAAGGAAAAATCAAGAAATTCTTCCATCATATCCCCTGCAAGTTCCAGAAGTGTTTCCTCCATATCACTGGTCACATACCGGCTGTCTGTCCTCGGATAAGTAAGCAGCTTTTCTTCGTACAATTCCTGCAGCGTGTCCAGTGTTTCTTTTGCCGTATAACCAAACAGACGGTTTGCTTCTCTTTGCAGCGTTGTCAGGTCATATAATTTCGGCGGCAAACCTCTCTTTTTTTCACGATTTACCTCCATGACCTCTGCGGATTTTCCACTGCATAATGCAGCAAGCTGTTCTGCTTCTGTCCGGTCTTTGATACTTTCCGAAACAAATATCATATCTCCTGCCATCAGCCTGACCTTATAATAGGTTTCCTTTACAAAATGCTCGATCTTTTCCTGACGTTCCACCAACATGGCAAGTGTCGGCGTCTGCACTCTTCCAACCCGGAAAGTTTTACCATAAGTCGTAGTAAAGGCTCTGGTCGCATTCATGCCTACCAGCCAGTCTGCTTTTGCACGGCAGACAGCCGCCTCTGCCAGATTTTGATATTCTGTCCCGTTTTTCAAATGGGCAAACCCCTCTGAAATGGCAGCATCCTCCATAGAACTGATCCACAACCTTTTGACAGGAAGCTTACTGCCTGACAATTCATAGACTCTCCGGAAGATCAGTTCCCCTTCCCTACCTGCATCACAGGCATTTACTACATATTCCAGTTCTTTCCGGTTCAAAAGCATTTTTAATACCTCGAACTGTTTCCTGGTACTTTGTGATACCAGAAGTTCCCAATTCCCCGGCAGAATCGGAAGGTCATCAAATCTCCACTTTTTATACGTTTCCCCGTAAGCTTCCGGCGGTGCATATTCTGCAAGATGTCCGACACACCAGCTTACGATGCAGTCTCTTCCCAAAAGGAATCCATCCTTCTTCTGATAAGCTCCGATTACCTTTGCCAAAGCCTGTGAAACACTCGGCTTTTCTCCAATCACTAAATACATAACATATCCTCCTTCATTAAAATAAGGGCAGCCTTATTGGACTGCCCGTTTCCTGTCATTCCATATCCTTATTCATCCTCATCTTCATTGACCGTTTCCAGACCATCCCCTATTTCAAGGTTTTCACTGGGTGCTTCCTCTGTTTCCTTTTTGGAACGTATCTTCAGAAAATAAAAACCACCAAGTCCCAGGAGCACCACAAGACCGATCACACCCATCATGTTTTTACTGCCATCCTTCTGCGGCTCTTCTTCCTCCGGCTTTTCCTCTGGCGGCTGTTCTGTTTCCGGAATCACTACGCTCGGCTCTGTTTCTGGTTCCTTTTTCTCAGATTCGTCTAAAAATTCCTGCAGGTCATTTTCGTCAATCGTAGAAAGCATATAGACATTCTGCGTGTTCTGTGCCTTGTCTACCACTAGATAAAAGGTGTTGTTATTGGCTGTACGGATTGTATAAAATTCTTTGCTGGAATCCTTTGTGATATGGTCTACGACTTCTCCATTTCCGGGTACAGAAAAAGCATCTTCTGGCGTAACTTCCTCTTCTTCCACAACTGGTTTCTCTTCTGCCGGCGGCGCTTCCGTCTGCTGTGCCTGCTTTTCTGCTTCTGCGACTGCATTTTCATCCACATTCGCATATGCGGTCACTCCATTTGCCCCAAACAGGCACGTAGCTGTTACTGCCATAAGAACCAGTATCTTACGAATTTTCTTCCATTTCATATCCTAAATCCTCACTTTCTGATGCTTCCTGCATCATTTCTTCATCCTCTTTATCCAGAGCCAATGTATCCTCCGGCTCCTTCCCTTTTGCGATCACAAGGGAACCCTCCTGCAGTCCGCAGAGCAGTTCATATAATTCCCTGGGCGGAAATTTCATCCCACGGATACTTTTGATGATCTCCATATCTTCATCCTGTTTCTGCATTGCCTGCACATTCCTCAGATGCTCCTGAAGCTGTGCAATCTTTTCTTTTGTTTTCTCTGTTTCATCCAGATAGCGTTTTAATTTTTTATTCACTGTACCCTTTCTCCTTTCCATCATGGCAAACGTCCGAACGCCATGAAATGCTGTTGCCAGTAAGACGTTTCAATGCTGGTATATTTAATAGGATCGCCACAATGGATCATCATGCCGTTTCCTACATAAATTCCCACATGGCTCGCTCCCGGCGTATTGTATGTACCCTGGAAAAAGATCAAGTCTCCGGGCTTTGCCTGTGAGGAAGGAACCTGTGCACAGCACCCCCGCAGTCCGTCTGCAGTCTGCCGCCCTACATTCCATCCGTTTCCGCAGTTGTTGATCACCCAGCTTACAAAACCGGAACAGTCAAAACTGGTACTCGGTGATGCCCCTCCCCATACATACGGGTAACCGAGATATTTTTCCGCTTCACGAATCATATTCGCAAATTTTTCATCCGATAATGCCTCCGGCGGTATTTCATAACCAAAGCCGCCTCCGCCAGATGGAAGGGACTGAATATCAAAAAGATAAGAACGGTTTCCATAGGTGTGATTGTAGAGGTCATACCGTTCTTCTTCGGCATCTGTCATACGGTTTCGCAGCACTGCATCCAGATCATGATTGGTAAGGGTAACATCCATACGGTTAATTTCATGTGTCTGCGTCACTTCCACCTCCCGGTTTCCATTATCGTCCGCAATAAAGGCTTCCCATGTCTGGTGTCCATGTGCGGACGCCGTTGCATGATCGCCATAATAAACATCGAACTGAACACCGTACTGGTCAAAAGCTCCTGTATCCTCTACGGTGTACTCCACTCCATTCATCACAACTTTTGTCCCCATAGGTACAAATGGATTGGATGCATCCACTGCAATCGTATGGTTTGCTGTAGGATAAACACCGCTTGCAGTTGGTCCGCCTGACCACTGACCACAGCAGATGGAACAATTACAATAGCCGCTGGTCACTACATTTCCAAGGGATTCTCCCACCCGCACTGTCCTTGTTTCTGTCACAGTTTCCCTGTGCGACTGTGTACGGATGGAATATTGTTCTTCAAATATCTCCTGCAGCTCCTCTGCCACCTGATCATAGGTAAATTCACCATATTTCACTGTAAAATAGGAAATCAAATGATATGGATTATGGCTGATCTCATCAATGTTGTAACGGTATTCATCGTGTCCCTCATGGCGGTTCTCCATGCTGTTGATCTGTTCATTCAATGCTGCTTCCAATGCCGCATAAGCATTTTCCACCGCATAAATATCAGCATCCGTGCTGGCATAAGTTGTCCCTACAAAAGTAGTTCCAAATCCCTGTATCCCTGCCCCGCAGCTTGCAAGGGAAGTAGACATCAGGGCAAATAGAAGAGCAAAAATACCCAGTCCCACAAGCAGTCCGCTATTCCTTTGGAAAATCTCTTTCGCTACCTGTCTTGCCTTTACCGTCATACTTTGTACTGCTTTTACTGTATGTGCGGACTTCTTTCCATCTTTTGCAGCTTCATAGGCTTCTGTAATACGCCGCTTCTGCCAGAATCGTTTTATCTGTGCTTTCTTCTTTGCTTCACTCTGTGCCGCTTTCCCGGACATCCTTTCTGCTTCTTTTCCACCCTCTGACATTCCAAAATGAAGAGTCTCCGGTCTGCCCTCCGGCATCTGTTTTTCCTTGAGACGCCCTGCATAAGACGAATGCTTTTTTCTCCTTTCCTGGGCATTTTTCAGCACTTTTGCTGCCTGCTCCGCTGCAAGTTCACTTTCCAGCACACCCTCTATTGCTGCATTATCAGAAGCGTCTTCTTTGATCTTTCCACGGAGCTGTGCCTTTGCCGCCATTGCAGTCACACTGGCGGCTTTTTTTCCGATCCCCGTTCCTGCACCTTTTACAAAACCTGTATCTTCATCATCAAAGGAAAGACGGCTGCCTTTTTTCTTCCCATCTTGTCCTGGATGTTCATGGAATTTTTTTGCTTCCTCTCCATCATCCGAAAAATTCTTTCCTTTATCAGAAGCCGCTTTCTTTCCTGCATATTCCTGAACCAGACGTTTTTTCCGGTTATGAATAACCGCTTCCTTTTTCTCCTTATATTCATCATCAGAAATTTCTTCTGTTTCCTGAAACTGTTCCATCCGTCTGGAGCTTTCTCTTATGGATTCTTTCTTTTCCTTTATTTTTTGATCCGATACAGGCTTTCTCTGTCTCATTTTGGACAAAGAAGAAACCGCCCTTTCAGGCGGTTCGCACTCTTTTTCCCTATCCAGTTTTTGCGTTTCATGTTCCTCTGGATTCTGTCCGTTTGTTTCCTTTTCTCTGTAAAGTCTCCTTTTTCTATTTGGGGAAGCTTCTTTTTCGTCCCCGGTATCCGATTTTTCCTCCGAGGAGCGTATTTTCGGGGGTGCTTCTGCCTTATGGCTGATTGATGTCTGGCTCCCATCTGACAGATTTTCTTCCATAAGTCCATCCCTGCTCATTTTCTGAACCTTTTTCTCCCTGGCTCTATATTCCTTCCCTGCCACCTGTATTTCCCCCTCTCCTGTTATCATTGATCTGCTTCGCTACAACCACCATCCTTCCATTTTTCTGTGAATACTCACAGGTTGATAACGTCAGAAGCTTCTCGCCATACCTCGCCTGGCAGCCTGTCTCATAAAGAGAACGTTCCTTACATTCTGAAACAAAAGTATCATATTCCTGCTTTTCATCCGCTGCGGCAAATGTATAGTAGGAAAAGCCACTTTCGGTATAAACCGATGTAGAAAATGCCGCCATGATTTCATATTTCTCGTTCCCATGAAGTGTTTTCAGGGAAATATATTTATGTTCCTGATAGAAAGTTTCTGATTTATAATCCTCCAACGCCGCAAACATTTTCCCACTGTTCATGTGATGACCATATATGATCAGATTGTCGCAGGTATTTGGATCACAATGCTCTGCCACAAATAAGGAACCATTCGCCGACCATTCTCCATAAAAATCACGTTTCAGATAGTAGTTCTTATCCTGTGGGCGGTACATAACCGGATAATCAATAACCGTTCCCTCTATGGAAAGCCACGCAATACAATCTGGATTTTCTCCGTGCAGAGCAAGCAGTCCTTCATCCACCGCTTCTATAGGATTGCCCTTTTCTTCCTGAAAAGGTTCTGTCCTTGTCGGCTTTTCATAAATATTCCGTATCGTTTCATAAGTCTGGTTGTCCTTTTTCTCTTCCAGATACATCCCCATCAGGGAATAAATACTAAGTGTAAGCAGCACAATGGAAGAAAAAAGAAGCAAACCAGCCAGCCACTTTTTCATTCTGTATCCTCCGCTTTGACTTCTTCTGTTTTCTCCTGCTTTTCAAGGTCAGACGGTCTGGTTGTCATATAGCTGTACAGCTTCAATGACTTGTCGAAACGGTCAATAAATGGAATGATTACATTGCCATAAAAAATCAAGCCTTCGCCCTCTCCGCTATTTGTCACATAGGAAAGCTGATGTGGGGAAATATTAAGCTGTTTTGCGAGAATCTGTCTGTCCCCTGCAGCCTGATTGAGCATATAGATAAAGTCACTGTTTTCAAAAATATTTTCAATTTCCCGGCTTGCCAGCAGGTCTTTAATATTCTGCGTGATCCCAGTCGGGATACCTCCCCACTTTCTGAATCGTTTCCAGATTTCCACGCTATATGCTGCAGTCTGTTCTTCTTTCAGAAGCAAATGGAACTCATCTATATAATATCTGGTGGACTTATGGGCACAACGGTTGATCGTTACCCTGTTCCAGACCTGATCCTGTACAATGAGCATCCCCAGCTTTTTAAGCTGCTTACCCAAGTCCTTAATATCAAAACAGACAATCCGGTTATTCAATTCCACATTCGTCTGATGGTTAAATACCTTTAAGGAACCATTGACGTAAATCTCCAATGCAGTCGCAATCCTCTGTGCCTGCACTTCTTTCTGTTCACGCAGACAACGGTACAAATCTCCCAATACCGGCATATTTTCCGGAATCGGATTTTCAAAATATTTCTGATAGACAATGGGCAGGCAACGGTCAATGACCGACTTTTCTTCTGCTTCGATCCCGTTCCTGCTTCCCATGATCAGCTCGCACAGGGAGAGGATAAAATCACTTTTTACCCCTAATGGGTTATCATCATCCGAATAATCCATATTGATGTCCATAGGGTTGATGTAATCGTGACTGGTAGAAGAAATATGGATTACCTGCCCTCCCAGTGCATGGACAAGTGGATAATACTCACCCTCCGGATCTCCGATAATGATGTCATCCTGCGTAACAAAGAACGCATTTGTAATCTCACGTTTTGCAGAAAATGACTTTCCGGAACCCGGCGTACCAAGGATCAGCCCATTCGGATTTTTAAGTTTCTTTCTGTCCACCATGATCATGTTATTGCTGAGTGCATTCAATCCATAATACAGGGATTCCCCTGCCATAAAAAGCTCCTGTGTAGTAAATGGAACGAAGATTGCCGTAGAAGTTGTCGTGAGTGCCCGTTTGATCGGAACATGGTTCACACCAAGGGGAATGCTGCTCATCAACCCTTCCTCCTGCAGATAATCCAGCCTCCTTAACACGCAGTTAAATTTCTGTGCAATCCCCGCAGTCTGAAATACAGCATTTTCAAGCTCCTGCTTTGTTTTCGCTGTATTAAAAAAGAGCGCTGTTACAAGGAACATACGCTCATTTCTGGACTGGAGATCTTCAAGCAGCCGTTTTGCTTCCCCTCCATAGGTATTGAGGTCGGAGGGGATGATGTCCATATCATACCCGGAACGTACTGCCTTTTTCTGTTCTTCAATTTTCATACGGTTAATATCTGTAACCTTACTTTTCACCAGCTTGATTGCCTTCATCTGGTCTACAGACTGCACATGGAGATTGACGATCAGGTTTTTATCCATATCCAGAAATTCTGCAAGCATTTTATCTGTCAGCTCCGGTGCAAGGATCTGAAGATAAGATACCGCCCCGATGGTGTTCCCCATCTGGAATGTTTTCCCATCCTTAAACACAAAACTGGTAGGTGCGATAAAGTCCTTTGTCCCAAGCCCTGTCTTTACGAGCTGGCTGTAATCAAACTGGAACGGCACATTATTCTCCGGATTAAAGGTTTCGTAGAGGATTTGCAGCCGTTCCCCTCCATTTAAAGGATAAGCAGTCACTCCAAGCACCTTAAAGTTATTCAGAATATCTGCTTCGATACGCTCCAGCTTTGGCTTTGCTTCACGGATATTCTCTGCTTCAATAGAAAACGTGATATACTTCGTCTTGACCAGACCATTATTCCCTTTTGCCAACTGGTTCTTTAACATCTGTGCATATTCCATACGCACTTCATCAAACTGGTCATTCTGTGGCTGGATACGGATCACCTGTTCAAATTCCTTCATACTGCTTTTATGGTTAATAAAAGAAAGCTGGAAATGGATTGTGCTGTCAAAATAATTAAGGAAGTCACACCAATTCTCAAAGATTGCATTTTTATCCTCGTTCTGTGCCAACTGATAATTCAAGTCGTAGAAACGGATACATTTGGAATAAACCCTGTCCTGAACCCGGCAGATTCCATCCTTCCCCATTTCTTTATATGCAATAGTTTTCTGGACAGACAGGCGCTTCTCTCTTTCCCTCTTTTGGGAGGATTTTGTATTTCCCGCTGTTTTTTTGCCTGCCGGCTTTTTCTGTTCCAAGGGATAGTTTCTTCCGCCTCTCTTTTTCTGCCGTTTCAGTTGTTTTGCTTCTTCCTTTGCCTTACGTTTCTCCCTTTTTCTCTGCTCTTTCTTATTGATCTTCTCCCACTTTAAATCCTCTTTTCTACGAAGTTTCTCTTCTTTTTTAAGTCTTTTTTCTCTTTTTCGGAGATACTTCTCCCGCCTTTTCATGCTTCGTTCCTCCCTTCGTTTTCCTGTTTTCTTCCATATGGTCCGGCATTCCCCCTTCAAATAGATTCACGGTTTCGTACCTGCGGACGGACGGCCGCAAAATTTTTACCCTGATGATATTGAATAAGATCTGTTCCAGGTGCATTCCATCCTTTTCGTACATGGCAAACAAAAATGCCGGGAGCATCAAAATCACCATGCCTGTGGCGGCATTGCTTGTCCCAAGTGTATTTCTTGTAAAAAAATAAAAAGGGATGCCCAGTGCTGCCCCCAGCAGGATGCAGATAATCTGGCGTTTTGTAAGGTTGAACGCCACTTTATTTTTTACTTTTGTCAAGTCCTTTGGAACCTGCACATAAGCCATTTTCAATCACTTCCTTCCATACAACTATCCTTTGCCATTCATTTTTTAATGGCTGTTAAAAATACTCTTACTCAGGCTTCCTGTTTTCATCAGGCTGAAACATAAAATTACTGTATATGCTGCCACCCCAAAAAGTGCCGAGCTTAAATCACCAGACATCTGCAGACCAGATACCAGTACCGCATAAATTCCAACACAAACCATCATCAGAAATGCCTGGAATGCAAGTGCAAACAGCCCCCGGAAATAATTTAACCCGATCTGCCCCCATTCCTTATTGGACATGGTTGCAAACGGGATTGGTGCAACGGAAGTGTAGAGGTAAATTTCAATCATACGCCCATACATGATGACCGTAATCACAACAGACATAATCTTCATACCAAAACTGACAATCAGCGTTTCCAGTGCCAGCACAACAAGATCCCCAATCTCCATCGCTTCCATTGTTGTCTCTATATCCGCAATCGCTTCACTGATGTCAATGGCTGTATCCCCGTTGAGCACCCCGGCGGCTGAGTTGACCACCGACTGCCCTACGTCAAAAACAGCCATTGTAATAGTAAACGTATTGCTTACCAGATACACAGCGATCCACATTTTCACAAAATACTTGAAGAACATCCAGGTATCAATTTCATGCATATTGTTGCGTTCTGTCAGCATGGAGATCAGTTCATAACAAAGGACAAATGTAATGATCATCCCGGCAATAGGAATGATCACAGAATTTGAAAGTCCCTGTATCATATTAAAAATGCTGCTGTTCCACCCCTGCGGTGTCTGTCCAACCTGAGCCGCTATCTGTCCCGTTTTATCATTTACATCTGTAAACATGGTGGTCAGGTTGGACTGCACCATACCAGTCAGTAATTCCCTCATCCACTCCTCGATTGCTTCAAAAATACTATCGAACATGGATGTACTCCTTTCCCTTCAAATTTATCCGAATAGCCCGGAAAGCAGCGGAATCAACTGGGTTCCGATAAGGATAACCCCACCTCCACTCATAAGCTGCTTGATTCCCTGTGATTTTGCACCCGGATTATCATTACCGTAGCCTTCCATCAAATTGATAACGCCCCATACTCCTAAACCTGCACCAATCGCCACAACAAGCGTCTGCAGGATGGTAATTGCTGAACTAAAAAATTGCATATCGTTACCTGAAATCCAGATTATTCATGGTTATTGCACAGGATTAAAAAAGCCGCTGTACTCTGCGGCGACTCTGTCTCTGGATTTCTTTTCCTTTCTTATTTTTTGTGATTCCTGTGCTTATGTTTTTATTTTTTCTTACAGGCTCCGCCCTGACTGGCGGACGAAAATGCTGACATGTTCTGTACTTAATCTTCCCCATCATCCTCCCACATCTCAAATTCATCATTGACCGTCATTACAAGCTCGTGCTTCAAATCTTTTTCCACATCATAGGTATTCCTCTTGTCAAAATCTGCCAGTTCCCGGTACTGCTTATGTTTAGTTATGTCAAATTTATCGCTGAAAAACGGACGCACACCACGAAGCTGCAGGATACATTTATTTCCGTCCATTACCGCCAGTTCATCCCGGCTCATCAGTTCTTTTCCTGTTTTCTGGTAATTCAGACCATAAGACCGGCTTTGCCCACGGGTATCGGAAGTATTGTATAGATCAATGGTTTCCTTCCCCAGCGTTTCCGAAATTTCCTTTAAAGTAGAACCTTCCTTTCCTCCCAGGAACAGCATCGTATCACAATTCCCCAGAATGGTTTCTGCAGCATCCTTATAAATTGTCTTTAACTGGCTTTGTGACTGCAAAATAATAGAAGCCGATATTTCACGGCTTCTGATTGTAGCGATCAACTTATCAAATTTAGGAATCTGACCGATGTTAGCAAACTCGTCAAGCAGAAGCCTGACGTGATAGGGAAGCCTTCCCCCATGCACATCATCCGCCCGGTCACATAATAAATTAAATAACTGAGTGTACATGATCGCTACGATAAAGTTAAAGGTATCGTCCGTATCAGAAATGATTACGAACATCGCAGTACGCTGATCCCCCAGCATATCCAATTCCATCTCATCATAAGAAGTCAGCTCTCGCAGTTCTGCAATATCAAAGGGAGCAAGTCTTGCACCGCAGGAAATCAAAATACTTTTTGCTGTTTTTCCTGCCGCCAGTTTGTATTTTTTATATTGGCGTACTGCAAAATGCTCCGGCTTTTCCCTCTCCAGCTCCTCAAAAAGTTCATCCACTGCATTTTTAAATTCTTCATCATCCTCCCTTGCTTCGGAAGCATTGATAAATTCCAGTAAAGTAGAAAAATTCTGTTCTTCCTCCGGTGCTTCATAGTAAATGTAGCCGATCAGGGCACAATACAAAAGCCTTTCGGCTTTTATCCAGAAATCTTCTGAAGATTTTTCCCCTTCTCCTTTGGTATTTGCAATGATCGTATTTACCAGTTTCAGAATATCCTTTTCGGAACGGATATACATAAACGGGTTATAGTGCATACTTTTTTTGAAATTGATCGTGTTCAGTACTTTGATTTTATAGGGTTCATACACTACATTCCCCTTACTGTCCCGGACAGGCTTCCCATCTTTCATTTTGGGGGAACCTTTCTTGAGCATTTTCCCACACTCTACCAGGATCGTGCCCTTCGGATCAGTGACCACATAGCTGACGTTTGGTGACATCTGCATCAGATTCGGTTTCACATAAAAGCGTGTCTTACCACTGCCGGAGCCGCCGATCACAATCACATTTTTATTTCTCGCATACTTCGGATGTTTCGGACGGCTGTTCATGGTAAGCCTCTCTGTCTGTGTAAGAAGTACGTTGTTTTCAAAAACAGGATCAATAAACGGCTCTATGTCCTTTGCCGTTCCCCAACGGGCAGAACCATATTCCTCTCCCTGCCGGAATTTCTTTGCATTTTTCCCTTTAAAATAAACGGCCAAACGGAACGCTGATGCTCCTATGATACCTACTGTAATATCCTGCAGATGCAGGCTCGGAAAAGGATTCTGAAATGCAAGGGAAAAATTCAGAAACAAATTCATAAGTTTCCTTACCATACTGTCCCCTGTGCAGTAACGGTATAACCAGGCTTCCTTTTCTACCAGATAAAAAATGATAAAATAGGGAATATTCCTTATGAGCAGCTTTTTCATATCAAGCCTTCCAAACTGCTCTTTTACCTTTCCCTGAACCATGGCAAGCCACGCACTTCCACCGGTCTTTTCCGAAGGCAGCTTTCTCTTTGCTGCCTTCCCCTCTCCGTTCTTTCTTTTTAACTGCTGTTTTCTCATCTTATAGGCTCTGCCCCCTGTCTTTCTGTTTTGTTTTTTCTCTCTCACGCTGTTTTGCTGCTTTCTCTTTCGCAAGAGACAATCTTTTGCGGATGGAAACCCGTTTGTTCTTATTCAGAACCACGCCGCTGTATTCCTGGAATGCTTTTGTCATAACATCCACATCTTTTGCCTTAAAAAAGACCATATACTTTGGCGGTTCAACAGACTTATCTTTCCGCAGGCTGTAATCAATCCCGTATTTCCGGGCAACTTTATCAAAAGATTTGATATTATTGTCCGTCACTTCAATATTAGTAAGCTGGCTTCCCTGATCCATCAGCTTTTTTAAAGTCTGCTTTCCCCGTACCGGGGCATTTTTTTCAGCCTTCTCCTGTGCTGCCTTCTCTGCTTTCTTATGTTTTACCTCCTGTTTATGCTTTTCCCTGTCTGAAAGATACTTCCGCATCAACCCTTTTAAAACATCCGCCGTCATTTTCGCACATCTGGTACATAAGGCAATCGTTTTCTGATTCACTTCTTCCTGCATCTCATCTGCCGGGTTTTCCGGCTCCCTCCTTTCTCACAGCCATATCCAGACAGGTATGTCACTGCTTTTTCATTTCCATCAAAAGTTTTACCATGCAATAACCGATACACGGAAAATGTTTCCCGTATGGGCAGAAATCGCAATCCCCGGTTTTCTGCTCTTTTATATCTTCTTGTCCTTCTGGAAGCAGATAAAAACATTCTTTTCTGATACATCCGCCTTTCTTTCCGCCCCACCAGTAACACCACTCACAATCCACCGGCTTATCTTTTGTATACTGTGGGCTACCCATCTTTCCACTTATCCTTTCTGCTCATCCAACACCTCCATTAAAAAAAGGCGCATACAGACTTCTCCTGCCTATATACGCCCTTCCCGATCATTCAGTTCTCTTATTTTTTCTTACGTTTCAGATACCAAAGGGAACTTCCTGTCCCCGCACCTGCCAGCAGCAACAGGAACATCCAGACAAGGAGTTGTCTGTCGTCTCCTGTCTTTGGAGTATCCGGGACTGGTTTTTCCGGTGTTTCCTCATTTGGTTTTTCCGGTGACGCTTCCTTCTTGTCTTTCATAACAACTTTCTGGATTTCTCCTGTATCTTCCACCGTAAATCTCACATCCTCTGCTACAAGATAGCCCTCTGGTGCCGCTTCCTCATGCAGTGTGTATTCACCGATTGGAAGTTTTTCCATATAATAAGCCTTCTCACCGGATGTCCAGCTTTTTACGGTTTTCCCATTCTTATCAAGGATAGTCAGCTTTGCTCCCGGAAGTTCTTTTCCAGTTGCAATGTCCTGTTTTGAAATCTCTACTTTTGTCACATCATCCTTCATTTCCTGTTTCTGTACTTTTGCTGTATTTTCAACAGTAAATGTAATGCTCTCAGCAGTGACATATCCCTCTGCCGGTTTTGTCTCCGTCATGGTATAAGATTTCCCAACTGCCAGCCCTTTGATCACATGTGCTTCTTCTCCTGAAACCCACTCGTCTACCACGTTTCCTTCTTCATCCTTCACACAAAGATGTGCCCCTGGAAGTTCTTTTCCTGTAGTAAGGTCCGTCTTTGTAAACTCCATGGTGGTCGGCTCATTCTCAAACGTAAATTCATAGCTGACCTCTTCCTGTCCGGCTCCTGCATATGTAAAAGTAAAATCCTGTTCTTCCTCTGTTGCCACAAATCCCTCTGGGGCAGAAAGTTCTTTTACATAATATTTTCCATCTACCGGCAAGTCTGCCCTGAATACGATGTGACCTCTTTCATCCGTTGTCTTCTGCTCAATCAGGCTCTCTGCTTCCATCAGCACTTTACCATCTTTATTTTTGATGTCCTCTCTTGTATAAAGTCCGAAAACTGCTCCTGCAAGGACATGTTCCCCGTCTTTTTCTCTCTTGAGGACAGATACCTGAACCTTCTGGCGTCTGTTCTGCCATTCTTCCTGAAATGTGATTACCGGCGTATCCTGATCCCGATAACTTAAATCCACATATCTCGGTTCTTTATCCAGTACAAATCCATGTGCAGTTTCTACTTCTTTCACATAATATCTGCCTGCCGGGAGATTTTCCATCTGTGCAATCCCATTATCGCCTGTAACAATTTTTCCTACCAGTTCATCTGCTTTAAAGTAATCCTCGCTGACACCATCTGCCGCATGAATAGCCTCTGCCGCATAAACCTCAAATGTTACTTTGCTTAAGTTTCCGGAAATATATTCAAAAAGATGTTCCACAGCTCCTTTTATCTGATCCAGAAGCGTAATTTTATCAAGGAACTCCCCTTTTTTGTTGACGATCAGAAGTCCCGTAGGCACTTTGTCTTTCATTTCCACTTTCTGAATTTGAGCAGTATCATCCACCGTAAAAGTTATTTCTTCAGCTTTCAGATACCCGTATGGTGCAAATTCTTCCCGAAGTATATAGGTTTCCCCCACAACAAGCCGTTTGATACTGTGGGGTTTCCCTTTTTCCGAAGTCCACTCATCCACAATATTTCCATCTTTATCAAGCACTTTCAGGCTTGCTCCATCCAGTTCTTCTCCTGTGGTAATATCTGACTTTGTAAACACAAAGGCTGTCGGCTCGTTTTTCTTTACTGCTTTTAAAATAACTGTTGCAATCTCCTGACCCTGATAAGAAGCATCAAACTCCAGAATTTCATCAGAAGTGACATAACCAGCCGGAGGTTTCAATTCTTTTACAAAATACTTTCCAAGCGGAAGATCCAGAGTACAACGTGCAAGACCTTTTTCATCAGAGGTCATTTCCTGCAGAAGCGTTCCTGCTTCTACGATCACCTTACCATCCACTACAATGTCCTCTTGATTATAGATGCCAAAGACTGCACCAGATAAGACCGTACCATTTTCTGCATCCTGTTTTTCAACTGTAATCTCAACTTTCTGCCGTTCATTTTTTACAGTCACTTCCTGCTCTACTACCGGGGTATCCTGGTCTTTATAGACAAATACAACCTCTGAAGGCTCTTTTCCCACCACGAATCCATCCGGGGCAGCTTTTTCCATTACATAATAGCCACCTAATGGGAGATTATCCATCGTTGCTTTTCCATCTTCCCCTGTTTTGACCACTCCCACAAGGGAATCTTTTTCATAAATCAGGATGCGGTTTCCATCGGAATCTTTCTGACAGTCCGGCGTATAAATATCTTCTGCCGCATATACTTCAAATTCTACATCTGCAAGATATTTTTCTTCATACAGAAAATCCCTGTCAAATCCGGCAAGTATCTCTCCTTTTTTATATACTGTGAGTTTTCCTTTTACCGGATGGTTTTCATAAGAAACTTCAATCACTGCATCGCCGCTGACTGCATCCATCTGGTAAGCAGTATTGGAATCCACTTTAATCTCCACAAAGTTTTCATTTATGGTATAACCATCCGGGGCTGTCACTTCCTCAATACGGTAATTTCCAATTTTAAGATTCTGCGGAAGAATCAGGTAGCCCTGGCTGTCTGTGAAATAGGATTTATGGATAGTCGTAACCGGATAAGTCGTTACCTGTTCCACATACTTTTTATGATCCATGTCATAAACCTTAAATTCTGCACCGGCAACCAGTACGGGCTTCTTCGTTTCATCGTCTTTTTTGATGATCTTCAGCTTTGCTGCAAATTCCTTATCCAGAAGCACTCTCCATACCTGTGGCTCGTCCGGATGGTTTTCATGGATCGTCACCGTAAAATCCTGAACCGGCGTATAATTATGCGGTGTGGTAGTCTCCCTCACAATATAAGTTCCGTATGGAAGCGGAATGCTGCAGGCATAACCCTTTTCATCCGTAAACATTTCTGTTGCTCCATCTGCACCGATCACAACAGGTTCTGCCGAATCAAAGTCATAACTTCCATCCGGTTTCTCTTTCAGTCTGCTTTTTAAGTAAGCCGTAAATCCGGCTCCCTTTAACAGCGCTGCATCCGTATCCCCGTTATTCGCTGCTTTGATAATCTGGAACGGCTGCTTCATAACCTGTTCTTCCGATTCCACGTTACGCTCAACTGTTTTTACCGTGTCGCCTTCATAGCTGCAGTCCACTTCATACTCTGTTTCATCCAGAAGATAGCCTGCCGGGGGAGTGATCTCTTTCACAAAATACTTTCCTAGATACAATTCCCCAATCTCTGCCTTTCCCTCTTTGTCTACGTTAAATGCTGCCACCTGTGTTCCAGCTTTATGAAGGACACCGGTGCTTCCATCCGGATGCACAATATCCTCTCTTGCATACAAGCCATAGACAGCTCCTTCAAAAACAGCATCCCCCTGTGGTGTACTGCCAGTCTCTTTGTCTTTCTTTACCAGAGAAATCCGGGCATTGACACGTTCGTTTTCAAAAATATGGGTAAAGGAAATCGTTTCCTCCCTGTCATTGGTATAATCAAACCTGAATGTAAATACTTCTTCGCTGTTCCTATAATATTTTTCAGGTGCTTGAAGTTCTTTCACATAGTAGGAATGATTGATCGGCAGTTCTGACTGATATGCCCCATTTCCATCTACTCCTGTTGTAACCTTTTCAATCAGCGTATCTTTTGGGACTACCGTTTTTCCAGATACATCCTGAATATCCTCCCCGGCATACAGGCCATAAATTCCTCCGGAAAGCGGATTTTTCGTCAGATCATCTTGCTTTCTGACAGAAACATTTGCTCTTTGTCGTTCATTGAAAAAGGATACACTTCCAACTGCCACTTCTACGTTTTGTCCTGAATAGCTTAATGTAACGGTTTTCGATTCTCCTTTACAGACAAAGTTTTCCGGTGCCTTTACTTCCGTAACTTCATAAGTTCCAAGATGCAGGTTTTTCAGGACTGCACTGCCATCCTCCCCGGTTGTAAGGTTTTCTTTTACAAGTTCCCCTTTTTTATAAATAAGCGTACCGTCTGCCGCCTTTATATCTGCTCCAGCATAGACGTTGTAAACAGCCCCTTTTTGTCTCTGCTTTGTATAAGTAAACACCACTCCGTTTTCCGTAACAGAAGCCCCTGTCAGCACCTCACCTTCTTTATAAACAGTAAGGTCTGCAAGCTGCTCTTTATCTGTCACAACCTTATTTGTAGTCTTTCCAATCACCAGATTTATCCCGTATGAAGTTCCGTCCAGAACATAACCAGCCGGGACAGAAATCTCTTTTAAGTAAACGGTTTCCTGTGTCTTTTCAATCGTGATGGAGGATGCACCATTTTTATCCGTTGCAGGCATTGCAGTGATCAGGTTTTTCCCTGCCTCATCCCTGTAGATTCCATAAACTGCACCTTTTACCAGTGCATTGCTTCCACGGTCTTTCTTTACGATACTGACGGTTGCCATCTTTACCCATTCCACTTTAAAATCTACATATTTTTCATCATCCACACCTTCTCCAAATACCAGTGCCAGATCCTGTGTCCCCGAACCGGTTGTGATCTTATAAGCCGAATAGTCTTTTATGATACTGCCCTTCATAGTTGCAGACCAGGAGCCTTTCACATCTTCTGCCTGTGTCAGCGGCGCACTTAGATAAAACTTCGTACCACCGGACACTTCCACACTTGCTCCTTCCTTACTTGTCTTCCCGGTTGTCACATTGTGGAATTTCACACCTGACGGAAGTTTCATGGTGATCGTCTGCTGTGCATCTGCACGGAATGTAACCTCTTCTGTCCTCTGTCTGTTTCCCTCGATATACGCTTTCACATTTCCATTGGAAAAAGACATTTCTACATCCGGAATATCCGGCTGCTTGACGCAGTAATCATAAAGTTCCATGGCTAATGCCTTTCCTGTTGCATTGGCACCGGAAAAAGCATCACTGCTCCCATTTGCGTAAGCCGCTGCAAGATGGGTGATGATAAATCTTTTCCCTGTTGAAAAATCCGGATATTTCTCTGCAAAGAATCCTTCACCGCCACTGGCTTTTGTTCCGTAATAACACACTTTTGCAAGTGTTTTCCCATCTTTCAGTCTTGTAATGGTATAAGTTCCATCCCCAGGTCCCGGTTTGGACGGCTGCACACAATAAGCAGTTGCCTTGACATTCCCAAAGGAAACAGTATAATGACAGGTCAGATAACTTCCAAGACCATAATCTGCATAATGATACCACTCCCCTGCTGTTACCGTTACCTGCTGTGTAGCTTTTGCAGAAAACAGGTTTACACTTCTGGCAGTAAACTGAAGGCTCTCCCCCTCTTCTAACTCCAAAAGGTTGACTCCCTGCTCTACTGCCTGCAGCATAACAGTTCCAAGAGATAACCCTGTTTCTGTGTCTACTGTTTCCTTTGTTTCTGCTTCTTCCAGCTCCTGATCCAGCTCTTTCTCAGAATGAATCTCCGTTTCTGGTTCTGTGCTGTTTTCCTCCGGCAATCCTGTTTCCATCTGGATATTTTCTGTCATGTCTGCATGATCTGGATCTGCATCCTCACTTTCTGCTTCTTCCTCCGCATTGCCAGAGTCTTCTCCTGATGCCGCTTCCGTACCTTCTTCTGTCTGTGCTACAGCAGCCCCTTCTTTTACAATCAGTTTTCTGCTGATCTGATATTTGGGATGGTCTGTTTTCTGCGGCTCCACATAGTAAACTGCCGTATAGGTATCCTCGTGGTTTGTAGTAAATGTTTCTCCCTGTTCATTGAACGCTTCTTCAAAAGTCACTTTTACCTTTTTTTTGTCTGCAATCCTAATGCCGGAAAAATCCTCTTTTACATCGAAAGAATACCCTACCCCGATTTCCAGGTCATGGGCAGTCACTACTTCATCCTCATCCAACTGATCCTTTACCACTTCATAAAGAGGTGGTTTTTCCTTTGCTGCATCTCTTTCAGCCGCATAAATATTTACTGGCTGAAATACAGTAGAAATAAGTGTAACTGCTGTAAGAAAGCCGGATACAGCCCGCTTCATTCTTCCTTTCATCCTTAAACCTCTCTTTCATTTTTTTCGTTGTTGTTTTTTCCTGATTCCATGCTATGTTTTCACTGGTATCCTCTCCTCTCGCTCTTTTATAAATTTGTACCGTTTTATCCTTAAATGTCCCGATAACAGTACATAAATACAGCGGTAAGCTCACGTTTTTCAAAAGCATTACCGCCACATCTATCTATTGTTATTCCTAATATCTCCCGGTACCGGTTTTCCCTTTTCAACCCACCTTCTATACGGCTCATACTCTTCAAAACGTGGACATTTTGTTAAAATCTGTATCTGTCCGCACCACCGCTGCATATGCTGGCAGACCTTAAATGCCTGTAATTCTCTCTTTGAATATCTTTTTGCAGCATCCGGCAACCAGCGTCCATTTCTGTCCACAAATTTCTGTTTATCATAGATCATTACAAATGGCATATACCCCATCTCCCGCAGTGTATAAATCCGGTAAAGATCCTCCTCCATGCTGCTCCAGTAATTTGTCAGCACATATACCCTGCACTGATTTTTTGTTTTCAGACCGGATTCTTTGAAGAAACGAAATTTTTCTTCTAACAGTTCCCGTGGATCATCCCATGCAAAATGATAGTCCTTCACTCTTATTTTTCTTAATACTGCAATAATTTCTTCATTCAAAAACCGGACATCCATCCCACCGTTAAACTCCACCTCCGCACCGGATGCTGCTAACTGCCCCAAAAGCTCCATACGTTCTTTGCAGGCAAGCAGGTTCTGATCGAGGAGAAGGATTTTTCTCTGTCCGTGCCAAAACTCTGCAAGATCTGCCGCTTTCCTGCTGATACATCCATCCTTTTTCGGTGTGATACAAAATCTATGATTCTTCCTGGGACATCCCCTGGTCAGGAATCCATATGCTGTGTCTTTTGTAAATTGAGGATACAAACTGTAATCCGGATAAATATGCTCAATCTGGTCTGGAAGTGTATTTTCCAGATCATAACCACTCCCTCCCCGGAAAATAATTCCGGCTTTTGGAAGTTCCGGCTCTTTTGTTTCCGTAAAAATCTTGCTCACGAACAGTACCTCATATTCCCCATCTTTTTTGGCAAACTCTACGTTATTCCCTTTCGCCTTGTAATAAGCCGAAAGTTTCATCAATGGAAGATTTGGAAAATGGTAACTGTCACAATCAATAAGTCCTATCTTCATAGCGTCCCCCTTCCTTTTTATTTTTGCTATATAACAGCACATATATATGGCGGTAACTGCTTCTTTTCAGACAGCCACCGCCACATCAATCTACTGTTATTTTTAGGTTTGAGCGTTTTCCTGTGTTCTTCCCGGACACGTTCCTGCTCCGGTTCCTGATGTTTCCGCAGCGTCATGGTTCCCCACCACCGACAAGGCACGCAAAATGCACACACAATGCCAGGTATCTATCCGGGCAGGGTATGAAATTTTCAAGGTTCAGGAAAAGGTAAAAGAAAACCCCTTCACTAACTGCATAGTGAGAGGGGTAAAATTAAACGGGGATATGAAATTTTTTGAAAATAATTTTTGTAGATTATAAAATGCCCTTTTTTGATATTTGATGAATTCTATTAGAAATCTATTGACAAACGAATAAAACAAATATATTATTATAAATAATTAGAATAATAAAATATAATATAATAATAGAAATAAATAGACTAGGGGGACAACAAATGAATAAAACAGAAATATTGATACATCCGGTAAGATTAAGCATTTTACAGTATTTATCTATAAACAAAAAAGCCACCACAAGTGAGATCATAGATTCGTTACCAGCCGTTTCCAAAGCATCCATTTATAATCATATTAAATTGCTTGAGCAAAATGAGATTATAGAAATAGTGCAGGAAAACAGAATTCGGGGAACAATAGAAAAGATCTATTCGCTGAAAAAAGCAACTAAAAACAATGACTTTAATGCAATATTGACTTTCGTATTATCTTTACTTTCAGATTTCCAGAGGTATTACGAAAAGGAAAATGATCCCACAAAAGATATGCTATTTGCAGGGAGAGATTACTTATTGCTTACTGATGATGAATATCAACAGTTTATCCAGGATTACGAAAATTTATGCCAGAAATATTTTGGAAAAAGTAGTTTAGGAGCAAAGCTCAGAAATATCTCAATCATTTCTGCTCCTGTTAATGAGAAAGAGAAGGGGGATTCAGATGAATAAATACTGTAAGTATTCTAAAAGCTCCTTGTTTATTTACATAGTATTAAATGTTATAACAGCTATTTTGTCAGTGTCAATCGCACTGATTATTGAACTGACAATTGATATAGTAAGTACTGGTCAGATGGATGACTTTAGGAGGATTGTCTTTGGCGCATTGATTTTTATGGTCTTATATTTTGGATTTAACTATCTAAGAAATTTTTACATGCAAAAAATGATCAATCATTATATAGAACAATTACGTAGTCTTTTGTTTCGAAAAATAATGTCGTATTCATTTGTTGGTTTTAGAAAATCTTCAACATCGGATTATTTGTCACTTCTAACAAATGATATTCAGATTTATCAGGAAGGGATAGTTAGAAGTAAACTTTGCATAGTACAAAATGCTATTTCAGCAACAATTGTACTGCTGGCTCTATTGAACACAAATATAAGTATTACTTTTCTGATCATTACATGTACAGCAATTATTTATTTTTTGCCGCGTCTTTTTAATAACAGGATTTCTTTGGCACAGGAAAAGGTTTCGAAACAGCTTGCTCATATAACTGGGACTGCATCTGATTATTTAGAAGGATTTTATGTAATCAGTACCTACAATTATCAAAAAAAAGCAGGAGAAAAATTTGATTTTACTAATAAGAAATATTATGAAAAGAAGAATTCACTAGATAAAAATCTCTCCAAAAGTGAGACTCTCTCATCAGCTCTGTCCGTTGCAACAGAATTGTTGGTATTATTTGTTTCAGCTCAATTTGTGTTTATGAATATATTAAATGTCGGAAAAATGGTTGCGGTAATGCAATTGACAGGTGCATTTGTTCAGCCGTTGATACTCATTATGACAAATTTACCAAAGATTTCTAGCGGTCGGGCAATAGAAGAACGTTTTTTAAGCATATTGAATGTAGATGAAAATGATATGGGAACCCCCAAAGAGGGCTCTGCATTACTGCCTTTTGAAAAAGACATTGAACTACATAATATAGGTTTTTCTTATGAAGAAAAAAAAGAAATATTACATGGAATTGATTTAAAAATACGAAAAGGTAAAAAATATGCAATAGTAGGAGGCAGTGGTGCAGGAAAGACAACATTAGTCAATATTATTAACGGGATTTATAGGCAGAATATAGGAGATATTCTGGTAGATGGATACCCTATTGAAAACAAGTACCGGCAATACATTAATTTGTTTGCCACAGTCGGACAAAATACTTTTTTATTTAACTCAACCGTACAAGAGAATATTACACTTACAGAAAAAGACAGTGCTAATCATTTGGTTGATGCCTGCAAAATCAGTGGAGTCTCAGAATTGATAAAAGATCAAAAATGTAAGCTAGAGCAAATAATACAAGAGAATGGAGAAAATTTGTCAGGAGGGCAAAAACAAAAAATAGCGTTGGCACGGGCTATTTATCATGAAAAGCCGATATTGATTCTCGATGAGGGAATGTCGGCAATTGATAAGAAAAGTGCTTATGATATAGAGAAACGGCTTCTTGATAGAAAGAACGTGACATTACTGTCGATTACACATGATATTCATTCTCCACTTTTAAAAGAATATGATGAAATTATTTTTCTTGTAGATGGTCGAATTGAAATGGCAGGCAGTTATACTGACGTTTTTGAACATAGCGAGAAGTTTCGGAATTTCTTGAATAAAGCTGGTTGATGTTTTATCAAAGAGTAATTAACTTGTTGAGGAACCTTTAAAGAAAAATTAAATTAGAAAAGGAGAAATGATTATGAATACAACAGAAAACACTAAAGAAATTGAAGAGGAACTTTTGGTAAACGATTTAGAAGATATGAGTTATAGTGTAAATAATTATCTGATCTATGGTTAATGAGAAATTAAATATAGAAATATAACATAATTCTCTAAAACTAAACATCAACATGACAAGTTAATTACTCTAAAATAGAATTGTTATAAATGAGGTATGCTAATATGGATATTGTATTAATCAATGGTGTTAATTTTTCAGAAGATAATACAGAACCGCAATTAGGATTAATTGCATTAAAAAAAGTTTTAAATGAAACTTTTAATGTTGACATTATTAACTTTGACACTTTATATAATCAAAAAAAATTCTTTTATACGGATGATGTCAATGAGAACATTCAAGAAATGGCTGAATATATATGTAGGTTAAATCCAAGAATAGCAAGTTTTTATACAATTTGTAATACATATCCGATTACTATTTTATTGGCTGAAAAAATAAAAGAAATAAATTCTGAAATAACGGTAGTTTTTGGTGGTCCTCAGGCAACGTTGACATCAAAGGAGACGCTAGAAAACTATCCTTTTGTTGATATTGTTGCAAGAGGAGAAGGTGAAACCTATATTACAGAGTTAGTGTCTGCAATACTGAAAAAATCATCGTTAGCAACGGTAAAAGGAGTTGCATATCGAGATGAGAAAGGAAGTATCTGTTTAACAGAAATGCCCTCAATTATTAAAGGCGAAGAACTGAAAGAATATACTGTATTAGACCTAGAACAACAGCCTATAGTTAACAAAAGCAGAGCATATAGTTAGAGGCAGGACGAGGGTGCCCATACGGTTGTAGTTTTTGCTCAACAAGTATCTTTTGGGGAAGAAATTTTCGGATTAAACCGATTGAAGATATCATATATGAAGTCAAATATTTAAGGGAAAATTATGGGATTAAAAGATTTCGTCTGGAACATGATCTGTTTACAGCAAATAGAAATTATATTATCCAATTTTGCCATGCTTTAAAAAAAGAAAATTTAGATATTACATGGGGATGTTCTTCTAGAATAGATATATTAGATGAAGACATGATGCAAAATTTAAAGGAAGCCGGATGTAATTCGATTTATATAGGGTTTGAAACCGGATCTCAAAATATGCAGAAAAAACTCAAAAAAAATATACGAGTTGAAAATGCAGACCAAAAGTTACTAGAATTGTATAAATACGGATTTGAAGTCACAGTCTCTTTCATTTATGGATTTGAAGAGGAATCAGAAGAAGACTTTGTCAAGACGCTGCAATTGATTGAGAGCCTGTATTGTCATAACATTTCTAAAGTTCAGCTTCACAAATTTATGCCGCTACCAAGCACAGAAGAGACATTAAAAGTATCTGATAAATTACATAAGGATTTATCAGATATAGATATTTCAATTTATCAGAGTTCAAGATTTAACGATAAGGTCCAAAATATTATTTTTAAAAATAAAGAAATTCATTCATGTTTCTTTTCATTTGATAGTTTTATTCGAACGAAGTATAAACGAATGGATATTTTGATTACATGTTTGAGTTTGTCTTTTAAGCAATTTGCTATTAGTTGTAAATACATTATTTCCAAATATGGATTAATAAAGATATATGAAATGACTAAAGATATCTTAGAAAAATGTTATCAGGATATTCAATCACTTTCTTTAACACAAGCATACAAAAATACAGCGACAAACGAATTATTGATTAAATTATATATTAAAATGGCACATAACTTTTCTAAGATGGATGAAGACGATAACATTAAAGAAATAATTAGATACGAAACGGATTTGTATGATTTTACATTTTCGAATAAAACTTCAGAAATAAGAGAGTATAATGTGGATATATATAATTCAGTAAAGGTACGTCAGATGATTACGGAGAAATTGGATGTTCCACAAAAGATTCAATTTATCAGGCGGAAGAGTAAAATCTCTATTTTAAAAATATAATCCATGAAATTGTATAAATGAAATCAAAAATCAGAATGTAGCTTATATCTATCTAAAAATTTGGAAATCAATTCTAAAGAAAATATGCTACCGACTACCCTCTCTTTCTTGATAAAAGAAAAGAGATTATGAAAGGTCTTCTCTGATAAATAACTCATCATAGAAGACCTTTCATAATATCATTTACAGAAAAAGTTTCACACGCACTCCAAATAAGATTTAACGGCTCTTCCCTTTATAATTTTTAAACTCAACTATAATTCCATAATTCTCTTAAGTTTCTGCAGAACTGCTTTTTTTCTGTTTGTAATCGTTTTTCGACTATATCCAAGCTGTGCCGCTACTTCTTTTACTGTTTTTTCTTCATAGAACAGCAAAAAAATCAAAAACCGCTCTTCTTCTGATAAAGCCTGAATCCCCTGTCTTAGACATTCTTTCTTTTCTTTTTCGATACAGGCTTCTTCCGGGCTGTTATCCCATATGTTTAGTCTTTCCTGTGCAAGCTGCCCTATTGTCTCCAGACTGCATACGCCATGTTTTTTCTGCTTTTCTATCTGGTATTTCTCTCTGCGTCTGGATTGATACCATTCCAGGTAAACCTCCTTTGTTACTTCCACCAAAGAATCATTGATATAAAGCACATACCGTTCCCGTTCTTTTGGTTTTTTTCCACGCATCAGGCATTCCTCCCTTTTACTGCCCCTTCCTATCCAAGGAAGGGTATTCTCTAAGTATCCTCTGCCTTCCCCTGATTAGAAGCCACGACACTGCTGTAACTGTAATCCCCAGCTCTTTTGCAACTTCTTTCATGGTTTTTCCTTCTACAGCATAAGCTTCCATAACCCTTCTCTGGCGTCCTGTCAGACAGCCCAATACATTTCTGATCATTTCTCTTTGTATTACACAGTCAAAAACAGAATCCTCTGCATCAGCCAATTCCTGCCAATCCTCCGCAACAAAATGGTAGGATACGGTATGGTTCTGTTCCTTTGTTTCCAGATTCCGGAACAGACGGTCCTCCCCTTCCAATATCAAACGGATATACCATGCCTCTTTTTCAAAAAGCCTTGCAGACACGGTACAGACATAAGGTGGGAATCCATAACAATAATCCCCACACGGATGTACCGGGAAAACAGTCGCAGATCCATCCGCTTCATAAAGGGCATACCCATTCGGATAAACCGTGATTGCTGCTGTTTCATTGATTTTTCTTTCCATAATGCTCCTTTCATTATTTTTCAGATAATTTGCTGTTGGGATTCTCTGCTCCGGAACCGGGCAGCCAATGAGTTGTTTTAATTCCTGCAGTGTTACCATATCTACCATCCTTTTCCCGGATGGCTGGAACTGTACCGCACAGGCAGAAAAAAACAATTCCAGCTCACCCGTTTTTTTTAATGGGAGCCGGAATCTTCTTCTACAGCCTGTACGTCGTCCGTTCTCATGTATTTATTTTAGAAAAAAACAGCCCTGTTTTCCTCAACCGATAAGTGGAAAACAAATTATCTGAACACACAATACGCAGAAATTCCTTATCTTCTCTCTAATCCATCAATCAGTGTTTCCATGGTCTTGACTACAATCTCCTGTTCTTTTTCCTGCAGTTTCCATATTCTGCGGCACACATTTTGTATCTGATGGCTTTCCTGCGGTGACTGTCCAACAGTATCTAATAAAGTATCTGCACCCATGCATAAAACTTCTACCAGCTTTCGGAACGTCTCCACAGACATTGCCATCTGTCCTCCTTCAATCCTGCTCACTGTGTTGGAATTGATTCCCGCCCGTTCTGCCAGTTCCTCCTGTGATAGTTTCAGTTCTATACGTCTGCTGCGGATACGCATTCCCAGTTCCATCAGTTCCCTGGATTTCACACGGTTTCCCAACACAACCCCCTCCTTCAACATGTTCCAACTTTGCGACACTGTGGCGCAAAGTTTATTTCCTTTGTTTCTTCTGTTTCTTCCTATATTCCCGTTCCTTTCTTCTCCACTCTTCACTTTTCCATGGTCCTGAAAAAAGGGTAGAAAGAAGAAAAATAATATCTACTACCAGCATCAATGCTGCCACCACTAAAAATGCAATTTCAAATATAAGCATCTTCCATCCTCCTGAAACAAATTTCTCGAATCAAAAAAGCAACCAAATTTCCATTTAGCTGCCTTTTTTAATCTCCTATTCTGTTTTATCCTTCCCAGTCAGAAAGGCTTCCACCGTCAGCCGTGTTCCCAGTGCCATTCCCTGTATAAAACATTCCTCATTCTCCAGAGTTGCCAACAAACTGAAATACTCCTTGTAGTTTTCCAACAGCTCCGCCTGCTCTTCTGTAAACTGTTTTTTCATATCGCTTTCCAGTTCATCCAACAGGTGCATGGTATCTTTGTATTCCTGCTTCTTTGGACAACACATTTCCCTGGGCATGATTCCTTCTCGGAATAACTGTTCCATTGTCCATCCCATCCTCATTCCTCCATTCCTGATTTTCTTATCCTGTATACCCACACAATACCTGCATATATTCCCCATATCAAATAGACAGCCGCTTCCGCCAGTTTCCACAGCATGACTATACTTCCGACAACACCTCCAATCAAAATCTGGAATACCAGAAATCCCAGTACCTCTCCCAAATCAGTTCGTCTCGGTACAATCCATACCAGCATTTTCCCTATTCCAAAGGGAATCCCCATCAGCAGAACCAGCAACCAATAATCACATTTTCCCTGCTCCATACAGAACGGACGCAATAGAAAAAACAGGAGTATTGCTGCCAGTACCGGATATACCACTTTGCCAGCAAATTTATGTACGGTCATTTTCATCCACCTCCATACAGGTCATGGTTTACCTCTGCGTGATAATAGTGATCCATTGTCATTACGGAATTATAAAGTGTGGTCAACAAATATGCTTTAATATTTCCGACCTTTGTTGTGTTGTTTTTCAGGCATTCCGTAACATATTCGATATGCGGATACCGAAGCTGCATAAATCGGCTCTTTACTATCTCCGCCGGCCTGTCTGCTCCGGCGATCCGCACCATTTGCCCTTTCGGGAGCATCATGGCTTCTACCATCAGTTCTACCAGTTCGTCAACCTCTTCCTTTGTTCCATATCCCCTGTTCTCAAAAGCTTCGTAAGAAATATTTTCACGGATCAATGTGCGGTAAGCACTCATCCTCTCTATCTCATCCATCGTCTCCCCTTTCGTTTTACCTGCAGCATAAGATGGATAAGATAGATAATCCTCAGTATCATTAATATCCGTCTTACTAAAATCAATATCACTATACTCAGTATTATTATTATCAGTCTTATTACCGTTTGATTTTGGAACTTCTGGAAGTATGATTTTCACACATCTGGAAGTTCGATTTTCATACTTCCTGAAGTTTGATTCTGGAACTTCCTGAAGTTTGGTTTTCGCACTTCCTGAAGTTTGATTTTCATACTTCTGGAAATTTGATTCTGGAACTTCTGGAAGTTCGGTTTTCATACTTCTTGAAGTTTGATTTTCATACTTCTTTGTATTTTCGGCACTTTCCGGGCATTCTTCTTCCATTTCCGGAATATTTTTCAGCATGAAATTCTTCACATAAATTACATTTGGTCTGCCAAGACCTAACCTTTTCTTCTCTATCAGACCAATCCCTTTTTCTGAATCAAGTTCTGCAAGGTTCTTGACTGCTTTCTGCCTTCCGCATCCCAGTAGCTCCATGATCTCCTCTATGGTAAAAATGATATATACCCTGTCTTCTTCATCAAACCAACGGTTTTTAATACTGAGGCTCATACGGTCCAGCATCAGGCCGTATAACACCTTTGCTTCACAGGACAGTTCTTTAAAGCACTCTGCCGTAAACAGGACTTTGGGAACACGGTAAAAACTATACTGTTCCGCTTCCATGCCCCGAAAATATTCAAACTGTATCTGTTCCATTTACCGGTTCCTCCTCTCCCATTTCTTTTTTCCACTGCTCCAACAGCCTGTAGATCACCTCTTCCATCTCTGTTTTTGTATATGAAGGTGGAAAATAATCACGAACCTTCTTTGCCGGGATTGTAACGCCCTGGCTGCCCTTTTCTTTTCTGATAAGGACTGCAAACACTCTTCCTTCTGTCAGCTCCCCACTCTCCTGCATGGTCTTTAGCTGCTCTGCCTGTGCCTTTGACGGATATACACCGCAATCCGCAACTGCACCGGCTACCCAGTCTTGTGCTTCCTTTGTCAAATAAGACAGCTTCTCCCCTGCCATCATGGGTATTTTCCCGTTATCTACTGCGTCCAGAAGTTCTTTTACAAGTTCCGCCAGACGGATATACCTCTGTACGGTTCTTCCGCTGTCACCAGCAGTTTCCCCCACAAGGACTGCCGTATTTTTTCCTTTGCTTCCCTGGTGTTTCAATGCTTCATACTTCATTTTATAAGCATAGGCTTTTTCACTGGGCAGTATATCTTCCCTCTGGATGTTCGTATCCACCATGATTACTGTGGCTGTATCATCATCCATTTCCCGGATGATCACTGGCATTTCAGAAAGACCTGCCAACTCACAAGCCCTCCATCTACGATGTCCGGCTATTACTTCATAGCCTCCTGCCGGATATGGACGGACAATTCCCGGCATCAATACCCCATATTGTTTAATGCTTTCTACCGTCTCCTGCATTTTTTCATCATCCGCAACACGAAACGGATGTTCTTTAAAAGTATGTAACTGGGAGAGGGGAACGGTTGTCACCCTTTCCCCTGAATCTAAAGAAGCTGTGCCAAACAGATCATCAAAAGAAGTCAGCTTTACTTTCTCTGCACTTTTATTCATTGTCCAGTACCTCCTCCGTCAGATAACGGTATCCCTCTGCTACGATTCCTTTCGGATCATGGCGGTAAATACTCTTTCCCTCTGCAGGTGTTTCTGCGGCTCTGATGGACATGGGGATGCAGTTCGCAAAAATATGTATCTGATTTCCATAAACTTCCCATATCTTCCGGGCAATATCCCTTGCAAAGTTTGTACGGCGGTCTACCTTTGTAAATAAGATTCCCATAATGGAAAGCTCTGGATTCAGTTTCCTGCGTACCCTTCCTATGGTTTTAATAAGCTGCTGAAGCCCTTTGACCGGAAGATAGGTTGCTTCAACGGGTATCAGAACACTGTCCGCCGCTACAAGGGCATTAATCGTTATCATACCAAGGGATGGCATACAGTCGATCAGGATATAATCATAATCCTTTTTCCGATCAGCAAGATACTGGCGTAATATCATTTCCCTGCTCATTACATTCACAAGGGCGGTTTCCACCCCTGCCAGTTCAATATTTGCAGGGATAAAATCAATCCCTTCTTCATGCTGGATCATTCCCTCCCGTGGTTCCAGCTCCTCGTCATTAATCACTTTTTCCATGATATTTGCAAGTGTGACTTCCAGTTCATCCGGCTCCTGTACTCCCAGGCTTGCAGCCATGCTTCCCTGTGCATCTGCTTCGACTAACAGCACTCTTTTCCCTGCTCTTGCCAGTCCAATCCCTAAATTTACACATGTGGTGGTTTTTCCCACTCCGCCTTTCTGGTTTGCGATTGCGATAACTCTGCACATATTACTTTCCTCCGTCTTTTATTTATCTTCTTTTTCTATTTCCGCATAAACACGGACATATTGATCTGTTCCCTTGTTTTTAAACGGCTTCGACACATCTTTCACTTTAATTTCCCCGTGTCGTTCCATAAGTCCCTTGAACCAGCGAATATCCTTTAAGGTTCCCTGCATCCTAATTTTCAACATAACTGTCCTCCCAATCCACATAAAAGCAATACTCCGGATAGCGTATTTTGACCGCTTCCCAAAAATACTGAGCGTAACCACAGCAGAATAATTCCTCTACCGTATAAAGACTGCACTCCTGTAATTGCCCTTCCAGATCAGAATCTTCAAAATTATAAATACTGGGTGTTCCGTTGCAGTAGAGATTAAATGCCATCCGGATAATTTTTACACTGCCGCTGGTCTGCCAGCCTTCCTGCAGACACTCTGGTTTCACACATCCTGTCTGAAAATCATAAATCTGCTTCACATGATCTCTGGTGTCACGGTCAATTCCAAGGCAATAGACCAATGCTTTATGGTACACATCCTGATACCGGCATTTTGACAGGTACTTTTGATAAAATTTTTCATGTTCCTTGTTCTTGAAAATAATTGTGCAAGTTGTTTTCTGATTTGCTCTTACCGCTGTGCTTCTCATGTTTCATTCCTCCTGATTTTTAATTTTTAAAAGAACATTCATTCACAAATGTTCAAATATAAAAAATAAGGACACCCGTATTTAACAGGTATCCCTATAATCTATCATTTATCTGATAGCCAAATATTCACTTTCATATCTCAGGATTTTTTGTGTTCCCCGTACCGAGGTCTAAGGCTACAATCACCGTTACTTTATTTACAAGTACCTTTTCCTTATGATTTTCACCAATTTCATTGAAACTGAAAAACTCCACAAAGTGCGTAAATTCAAGGATTTCTACATATCTTTGCGATGTAGTCCCACCACAGTCTCCACATGAACCGTCATCCCAAATTGATCAACCGGGCATACCTTTCTAAGCTCATATCCTCTCTCACACAGATACTTCAGATCCCTTGCCAGCGTCGCACTGTCACAGCTGACATACACAATCCTTTCCGGGTTCATCTCGATCATAGTCTCCAGCAGGGTTTCATCACAGCCTTTTCTTGGCGGGTCTACAACGATAACATCTGCATAAACACCATTTTTCTTATACTCTCTTGGCAGCACTTCTTCCGCCTTACCCACAAAGAACTCTGTATTCTCCAGGCCATTAAGTTTCGCATTTTCTTTCGCATTCTCTATAGCTGCAGGAACAATTTCCACACCGCGGACAAATTTTGCTTTCTGTGCCAGGAACAGGGAAATGGTTCCGATCCCACAGTAGAGATCCCATACTGTTTCCTGACCGTGAAGATCTGCGTATTCCAGTGCCTTTGCATAAAGCTTCTGGGTCTGCATAGGATTTACCTGATAGAAAGACAGAGGAGAAATCTGATAGGAAATATCTCCGATCCTGTCTGTGATATATTCCTGACCCCAGAGCAGACGGATTTCCTCACCAAGGATTACATTACTGTGTTTCTTATTTACATTGATGGTGATGCTTGTCATTCCCGGAATCTCACACAGAGATTTTACAAGCTGTTCCTCTTTCGGAATCTTATTTCCGTTCAGAATCAGACAGACCATCACTTCTTTTGTGAAGTATCCGTAACGGATCAGGACATGGCGCACCAGCCCTTTGCCTGTTGCTTCATTATATGGTTCAATCCCGTATTTCTCCATATGTGCGATCACACGGTCCAGAACCTCTTTATTCTCAGCTACACCAAGTGCACAGTCACGGTTTTCGATAATATTGTGGGTTCTTCCCGCATAGAAACCTGTAACGATTTTTCCCTCTTTATTTCTGCCTACAGGAAACTGTGCCTTATTTCTGTAATGAAAAAGTTCATCCATGCCAATGATCGGCTCCATGGGGATATCTGTAAAGCCACCGATACGTTCCAGATGTCCCTTCACCTTATTTGTCTTAAATACAAGCTGCTGGTCATAGGAAAGTGCCTGAAGCTGGCATCCGCCACACTGACGGGCAAATTCGCACTTGGGCTCAACTCTGTACGGAGATGGCTTCAGCACCTCCATAAGACGGCCGTAACCATAATTTTTCTTTGCCTTGATAATTTTGGCTGTTACTGTATCACCGATCACTGCGTCCTTGACAAAAACGGTGAAGCCATCGGCTTTTCCGATACCTTCACCGTCAATTCCGCAATCTTCTATCTCTAACGTAACAAGATCGTTCTTACGAAATTCCATAAAGATTACACCTCATCTGTTCTTCTTAAGTTGGATTCAAACAATTTATTATATCCAAGCCACTCTTTTTTACTCTTGTTTGCTGCAAAAATCTCTGTGATGGTTTCCATTCTTGCATCTGTATTATCTGCAAGATTGAGGGCTACGGCCTCCACCAATGCAGGTTTTTTCGGGGAACCATATTCCAGTTCTCCATGGTGGGACAGGATACAATGGATCAGTTCATTCTTAAGCACCTCCGGAAATTCCGGTATCTGGTGTGCAAGATCATTGATCATCTGTGCTCCCATATAAATATGTCCCAGAAGCTGGCCTTCATCTGTATAATCATTTAACGGAAATGCAGATAATTCTTTTGTCTTTCCGATATCATGAAGAAGTGATGCTGTGATCAGTAAATCCCTGTTGATGACCGGGTATGCCTTTGACATATAATCGCAGAGTCTGGTCACTCCCAGAGTATGCTCCATCAGACCGCCGATAAATCCGTGATGTACTGTCTTCGCAGCAGAATGTCCTTCAAACGCTTTCACAAAAGCTTCATCTTCCACAAATAATTTCTTCAGAAGTGCAGACAGATAAGTATTCTCCACACTGTCAATAAATGCTCTCAGCTGGCTGTACATATCATCTGTACTGTTCTCACTTACAGGAAGATAATCTGCAGGATCATATTCATCTTCAGCAGCCTTGCGCACACGCTTGATATTCAGCTGCATAGCCCCTGCAAAGCTGGTCACATCTCCCACAACATCTATATAATCCAGTGCATCAAAATCATCAATTCCAAGAGAATTCGGATCCCAGATCTTTCCATCCATGATTCCGGTTTTATCCTGTAGGATAATATTCTCATAGGGTTTTCCATTCTTCGTTACCGCAGACTGTTTCTGCTTGCACAGATAAATCCCATTAATTCTGTCTCCCTCATGTAACTCATTTAAAAAACGCATAAAGCCTGCCTCTCTATCCTTTATTTTTAGTATTATAACAATTCCACAAGAAAAAATCCCGCTTGTAGGATTCTCCGCCTGTCACTATCTCTCTCCAACTGTTACCTTATAATCTTTCTCCGCATACTCACCATCGGAATTTTTGCGAAGAACCGTTATGGTAAGATTTTCTCCCTGCTTTTTTGTCTGAAGATATGTATAGTAAGACTGCATACTCTCTGTGGGAGTTCCATCAATCTTACTTATAATATCTCCACACTGTATCCCTGCCTTCATCGCAGGAGATTCTTCTTGTGTACGCTCCACGTAAAGTCCCTGATCAATTCCCAGTTTTCTACATTGTGCCTGAGTTATCTCTGTTCCATAAATACCTGTATATCTGATTGTCTCTTTGTTAGCCAGATGTTCTACCAACGGAAGAATCTGCGAAATGGAAACTGCATGAATATTATCTCCGTCATTTTCATTCTTCTTCAGTATCATACCTGCCACATTTCCGTCAGAATCAAGCAGCACACCACTTCCATCTTCATTCCCCTGCACATCTGTAGCCAACACATTATACTCCGTATCCGCTACCGATAGTTTTTCAGAAACAGAAGTGATCATTCCATAAACCACCGCATCACTGTCACCGGCAGGACTTCCGATAGCAATTACTATATCGCTCTGTCCCAGTTTCTTTGTGTCTGTCAGATCAGATACCACGATACCTTCTCTTGTACTGTCATTGAGAAGATTTTTTCTCACAGTTGCAACTGCAAATCCGGAATCTGCATCTCCCCTGCATATCTCTCCCTGCACTGTCGAACCATCTGCAAAAGTCACCTGCAGTTCCTGCAGATTTTCCAGTTCTTCCTCATAGGTCAGGATATAAAATTGCGTCTCTGTTTCAAGAAAGACAAGACCTTCCGTATCTTCCTGCTGCAAATAAGAATTATTCAGCAAATCCTCATCCTTTGAAATTCCTCTCACGTTTACAAGAGATTTTCGGGATTTTTGGGAAACCTTCAGCACTTCCCTATACATCTCCTGACGCATTGCCAGAAGACTCTTCTCCTCTTGTTCAGAAACTGAAGCGACAGATTCCCTCTCTGTTGCCTGTTCTTCAGATATCGTCTCCGCTACATCCGATCCTGTCAGTTCGATTTTCTGCTGTGTATTCTCTTCTCTGTCCGCCATAACCGGAAACACACTGGCAAAGGTTACGGCTGCGCAGCTTCCAAACAAAACGCCACATCCTGCTATCATAAGCAGCCTGCGCAACAGACTGCCATTCTCTTTTGGCTGTTTTTTTACCGTTTCTTTTATAAACTGATATTCCTGTGTGTCCATTTTGTTTTTTTTCATACCTGATTCTCCTGCCGCACTCCATTCAGGATAACTGCCCAGTGTCATACAAAACAGCAATCTGCTAAACAGTTACCATTCAGGTTCAATATCGCTTGTATTCAAACAAATTATATCGTAACAATCTACACATTATTTTAACAAAAAGATATGAATTTTTTATGAATATACTATAAGTAATTTCCCACAGTACAAAAAAGAAGCTCCTACTGAAACACTTATCGTATCAGCGAAACACTGCAGCTCAGGTTATTATGATGACACAAAAAAACGGCTTAAATGCACATATAATAGCATTCAAACCGTTTCTTATGCGGAAGATGGGACTTGAACCCACACGAGCGCAATGCTCACAAGATCCTTAGTCTTGCTCGTCTGCCAGTTCCGACACTTCCGCATATCGCATTTCTGTTATAAGTTTTACTTATTGTTGCGACAATTGGTACTATACCAAAAACTATATAAACTGTCAATAGCTTTTTTGAATTTTTTTTTATTTTTTTGTAAAAGCTATCATTTTTATGTATTTCTATCCTTTTTGCTTTCCATAGATTCCAAAATCATATATAATAGGAAAAGTATTTGTAACTGCTTATTTCACAGTAACACAGTTACAATTATGTTACTGTTCACACACCACTATTCCGCGAGGTGTTTTGGCATGAATATGCCAAAATCCCGAGACATACAAGCCAAAATTCCATTGCCGCAGGCAATCTGGAATGAATTTTGGCTACGTTACTGTGAACGTAGTGAACAGTAACACAATTATTTTTTTAGAATTGCTATAATCCCGGAGTACATTTCCATAACAAAAAATGCTATAATATCAGGGACAGCAAATTATAAAGATATCTATCAGGAGATTTAAACAGACAATGAATCAGAAAGCATATAAAGCACTTGAATATTATAAAATCGTCAATATGCTGACAGACAAGGCTTCCTCTTCCATGGGAAAAGAAATCTGCCGGAAGCTGGAGCCATCCACAGATATTGATGAAATCCGACATATGCAGACTCAGACCAGAGATGCACTTACCCGTCTTTTCCAGAAAGGAAATATTTCCTTTGGCAGCGTCAAAGATGTGCGTGGTTCTCTGAAACGTCTGGAAATCGGAAGTTCTCTGGGGATTGGTGAACTTCTTGCCATCTGCAGCCTTCTTGAGAACACCAATCGTGTCAAAGCTTATTCCAGAAGTGAGCGCGGTGATTCTCTCCCGGACTCTCTGGACGGGATGTTCGAGGCACTGGAACCACTGACTCCTCTTACAACAGAGATCCGCAGATGCATCCTCTCAGAAGATGAGATCAGTGATGATGCAAGCAGCAACCTCCGCCAGATTCGAAGAAACATGAAGATTACCGGAGACAGGATCCATACACAGCTCTCCTCTCTTGTAAACGGAAGTGCCCGCAATTATCTGCAGGATTCCGTTATTACCATGAGAAACGGACGCTACTGCATTCCGGTCAAGGCAGAATACAAAGGACAGGTTCCGGGTATGGTACACGATCAGTCCTCCACAGGTTCTACTTTATTTATCGAACCTATGGCAATCGTAAAACTAAATAATGACATCCGCGAGCTGGAACTGGAAGAACAAAAAGAGATTGAAGTGATCCTTTCCACCCTGAGCCAGCAAACTGCAGAACAGACCGACTCTATCCGCGCAGATCTTAATATCATGGTACAGCTTGACGTCATTTTTGCCAGAGCATCCCTTGCCATGGATATGAATGCAACAGAACCAATCTTCAATGATGAAGGACGCATCCGTCTGAAACAGGCACGCCACCCTCTCATTGATAAGAAGAAAGCTGTTCCCATTGATATCCGTCTCGGCGATGATTTCGACTTGCTTGTTATCACCGGTCCGAACACCGGTGGTAAAACTGTATCTTTAAAGACTGTCGGACTTCTCACTCTCATGGGCCAGTCCGGTCTTCATATTCCCACACTGGACCGCTCAGAGCTTGCACTGTTTGAAGAAGTTTATGCTGATATCGGTGATGAACAGAGTATTGAACAGTCATTAAGTACATTCTCCTCACATATGACCAACGTGGTTTCTTTCCTGAAAAAAGCCAACCGTCACTCTCTTGTCCTTTTCGATGAACTTGGTGCAGGTACAGATCCGACAGAGGGTGCTGCCCTTGCCATTGCGATCCTTTCCCATCTTCATGAACAGGGAATCCGCACTATGGCAACCACCCATTACAGTGAGCTGAAGGTATATGCACTCTCCACCTCAGGTGTAGAAAATGCCTGCTGCGAATTTGACGTGGAAACGCTCCGCCCGACCTACCGCCTGCTGATCGGTGTTCCCGGGAAAAGTAATGCATTCGCCATTTCTTCCAAGCTTGGACTTCCGGACTATATCATCGATAAGGCCAAAGAACAGATCAGTGAACAGGATGAATCTTTCGAAGATGTTCTCAGTTCCCTGGAAAGCAGCCGTATAACTATTGAAAATGAACGCCGCGAGATTGAACAGTATAAACAGGAAATTGCCTCTCTGAAATCCGAAATGGAATCCAAGCAGGAGAAGTTGAACGAGCAGCGAGACCGCATCATCCGTCAGGCCAATGAGGAAGCTCATGCAGTTCTCCGCGAAGCCAAGGAATATGCAGACCAGACTATGAAGATGTTCCATAAATTCCAGAAAGACCATGTGGATCTCTCTGCTGTGGAAAAAGAACGCCAGAATCTGCGCAAACACATGAATAAAGCAGAGAAAGGCATGACTCAGAAAACTGCTGCAAAGAAACCGAAGAAAGAACTCACAGCCAAAGATATCTCCCTCGGCGATGCAGTTAAGGTTCTCAGCATGAATCTGAAAGGGACTGTCAGCAGTCGTCCGGACAACAAAGGTTTCCTCTTCGTGCAGATGGGTATCATCCGTTCCAAGGTTCACATCTCTGATCTGGAACTGATCGATGAAGCAGAGATCACCACACCAACCATGCAGCGTACAGGTGCAGGTAAAATCCGCATGTCAAAAGCAGCCCATGTATCCACAGAAATCAACCTGCTTGGCAAAACGGTAGATGAAGCAGTTGCAGAGCTTGACAAATATCTGGATGATGCTTATATCGCTCATCTGAAATCTGTCCGTATTGTTCATGGTAAAGGAACCGGTGCTCTGAGAAAAGGTGTACACAATTATCTGAAGCGCCAGAAGCATGTGGAATCTTTCCGCCTTGGAGAATTCGGCGAAGGAGATGCAGGTGTTACTATTGTAGAATTTAAGAAATAGGAGGGACCGCCATGGTTTCCAAACAGAAAATCCTTATTGTTGATGATGATAACAATATCGCAGAGCTTATTGCCCTGTATCTTACCAAAGAATGCTTCGAGACAAAAATCGTAAATGACGGAGAAGAAGCGTTAAGGGAATTTGCCTCCTTCCGCCCGGATCTGATCATTCTGGATCTGATGCTTCCGGGAATTGACGGTTATCAGGTATGTCGTGAAATCCGACATACCTCTGATGTTCCCATCATTATGCTTTCCGCAAAAGGCGAAACCTTTGACAAGGTTCTCGGACTTGAACTGGGTGCAGATGACTATATGATCAAACCCTTTGATTCCAAGGAACTGGTTGCCCGTGTACGTGCTGTCCTGCGCCGTTTCCAGGTTAAGCAGCCATCGCCTTCTTCCAGTGAAAAATGTGTTACTTACCCGGATCTGACCGTTAATCTGACAAACTATTCAGTCACATACATGGGTCGTCAGGTTGATATGCCGCCAAAGGAACTGGAACTTCTCTATTTCCTTGCAGCATCACCAAACCAGGTATTTACCCGCGAGCAGCTTCTGGATCATATCTGGGGTTACGAATACATCGGTGATACCCGTACTGTAGACGTTCATATCAAACGTCTTCGTGAAAAGATCAAAGACAATCCTCACTGGTCCATTGCCACCGTATGGGGAATCGGATACAAATTTGAGGTAAAAAATCCATGAAACAGCATCATCTTTCCACAAAATTCCTGAGATTTTATATTCTCATCGGGATTTTAGGATTTTTCCTCATAACCCTCGGCGGTTCTTATATGGTGGAAAAGCATCTGGAACACTCTTTAAGTGCCGCACTTTATACAGAAGCGCACAATATTGCATCTAACGAAGCAGTTAAAAGCAATATCTCTTCCAGTACAGTAGATACTCTTCAGGAACACTTATGTGCAATTTCCGATTTTCAGGATGCTGTATTGTGGATCATCAACAGTAACGGCGAAATCATTGTAAGTACACAGAAAAATATTGACGTCCGGGAGCCAATCCCACTGGAAGAATTCGATGCTTCCAAATGGGGAAGCAACTATTATCAGATTGGAAAGTTTTATGGTTTCTTTAAAACAGATCATTTGAGTGTTATTGCCCCGATCACCTTTGATATGGAAACCAAAGGTTACGTGGCAATCCATTATTCGATGACAAACCTTTATCAGAGCCGAAGCAGTATTCTTTTTATCATGCAGGTAATCTTTCTCCTGTGCTATGCAGCCACCAGTCTTCTGCTCTGGGCTTACAGCCACTACATACGTAAGCCCCTGGCCAGGATCATGAAAGGTGCCAGTGAATATGCAGGAGGTAATCTTGCATATAAAATAGACGTTACTTCTGATGATGAAATGGGATATCTTGCCAAAACTCTGAATTATATGTCCGATGAACTGAACAAAAACGGAGAATATCAGCGTAAATTCATTGCAAATGTCTCTCATGATTTCCGTTCTCCCCTTACCTCCATCAAGGGATATGTCAATGCCATACTGGACGGTACCATCCCCTATGAGATGCAGGAACGGTATCTGAAGATCATCGCTTTTGAATCTGAACGTCTTGAAAAACTCACCCGCAGTCTTCTGACTCTGAATGAACTGGATATGAAAAAACGGATGATGCACATTCAGCGTTTTGATATCAATGATACCATCAAAAACACAGCAGCTACATTTGAAGGCATCTGCACCAGCCGCCAGATCCGTCTGGAGCTGCTTCTCTCCGGACATGAACTTTATGTCAGAGCTGATATGGAACAGATTCAGCAGGTTCTTTACAACCTTCTTGATAATGCCATTAAATTCAGCAATGATAATTCCTCTGTTCAGATTGAAACAACTGTAAAAAGCGGTAAGGTCTTCGTTTCTGTAAAAGATTACGGAACCGGCATTCCCAAAGAAAGCCTGGGCAAAATCTGGGATCGTTTCTACAAAATTGATGCATCCCGCGGAAAAGACCGTAAAGGCACCGGACTCGGACTCTCTATAGTCAAAGAGATCATCAATGCACATAACCAGAATATTGATGTGATCAGTACAGAAGGTGTGGGAACCGAATTTATCTTTACTCTGGAGAAAACGAAATAAATTTCTTTCACTTGAAGAATATTGTCTTAAATATACCTGTAACAACCCTCTTACCTGGAGCGTGTCTGAGAGGACTGCTATAAAAAATACCGTAACAAAAGTATATAGTATTTACTTTTATTACGGTATTTTTTTATTCTATGGCAATCCTCGTAAATAATGCATTTAAGACATTTCACCCACCTTAACTAAACGGTGTTCTCAGCATTCTGTCTTCATTTACGAGATAGATTCCTCTCGGTGTGATCCTGATTTCAGGAATCACAGGAAGTGCCATAAATGACAGGGTAATAAACGGATCAAATCCTTCTTTCACTCCCATCTCATGGGCCTTCGGAATCATTTTTGCAAGTGCTTCGTTTACACTCTCGTAGCCGGCATCGCTCATCAGTCCCATGACAGGAAGTGGTAAGGTTCCATAAATCTCTCCATTGCATACCAGAGTATAACCACCTTGCATCCGCATCATTTCTTTTACAGCAATAGCCATATCACGATCATTATCTCCTACTACAATAATATTGTGGGAATCATGAGAAACACTGGAAGCAATGGCTCCGCCGCGGATTCCATAGCCTTTTACAATGCCCACTCCCATCTTGCCCGTATTCTTATGACGCTCGATCACTGCAATCTTCTGATATTCCCCGTCCGGAGCAAAATATTTCTCACCATCCGATTCTATCCATGGAACCTCTTCCAGAACATCCTTTGTCACAATCTGTTTTTCAAGCATCTGAATCACTCTTGCCTTTGTTCCCGGATGTTTCAGTTTCAGACGTTCCTCACTGAACCCAGATACATGAACTGTATTTTTCAGATATGGAGGACATGGTTTCAATTCTGCTTTCTCATCTTTAATGATCTTCTTACCACAATGATATACATCTACAACATTCAGATCTGTCACATTATCCAGAATAACAAAATCTGCCTGTCTTCCGGGTGCAATCATTCCAAGTCTGTATAAACCATAGCATCTTGCAGGCTGGATCGTCGCCATCTGCAGTGCTTTCTCAACAGGAAGTCCAAGCTGTACAGCCCGCTTTACATTATAATTGATATGTCCCTCTTTACGGATTTCTTCAATATGCTTATCATCAGTACAAAAGCAGAAACCTGACGTATCTGTATGGTGTTCCACAATCCCCTTCACAATAGCATCCAGATTTCTCGCTGCACTTCCCTCACGTATCAGTACCTGCATTCCATTTCTTGCCTCAGCCATTGCATACTCATAATCCACACACTCATGATCTGTATCAATTCCGCCAAGTACATATGCAGCCAGATCCCCAGGTGCCAGAAACGGTGCATGACCATCCTTCACTCTGTCCTGAAACAGCTGGAGCTTTTCATGCATGGCAACACTTCCGTTAATCACAGAAGGCGCATCCATTACTTCACCCAGTCCCAGAATTCTCGGATGTTCCAGATATCCTTTCATTTTTCCTGCTGTAAGAATACACCCGTTATCATCCACATGAGTCGCCGGAACACAGGAAGGCATCATCACATATACATTCGCCGGTGCATCTTCTGTCTGATCCAGGATATAATCAATTCCATCCGTACCGGATACATTTGCAGACTCATGAGGATCTACAATAAATGTTGTAGTTCCACACTGTGCAGCCTGCCGGACCAGCTCACCCGGCGTCACCAGAGTAGATTCCAGATGCAGATGACTGTCGATAAATCCCGGACAGATTACTTTTCCTTCCAGATCAATCTCTGTCTCTCCTTCGTATGTACCGACTCCGATCACAATTCCATCTGCAACAGCCACATCACCATCAATAAATTCTCCTGTACCAGAGCTGAACACACGCCCATTTTTAAACACCAGCTCAGCCTTCTCAATACCTCTTGCCATCTGCGAATACCTGCGATACATCTCAAGTTCCATAAAAAAACCTCCCTTCACACCCTTGAAAGCCCTCCTGCGCCACACATTCATTATTACAGTAAAGCTTCCAATATATTATCATATTTACTTGTTTTTTCAGACTTTTTTATTGTCCCAATCATTTTTTTCTATATATTTCATTATATATTATCATCTGTCTTTTTAATTTGCAACCTGTTTTTTCTTTACCAAAGCAACTTTCCATCAACTTTTAACGGCTTTACAAAAAGGCTGCCGGATATCTCCTGCAGCCTTTTCATATCACTTACATCTCTATATTTACATCATATAATCTTTGATCACATCATGATCTCTGAGTACTTTCTCGACCACAGTTCCCTTAACAGCTTTCAAAAGCGGTTTCTTCAGCATATCCAGTGGTCCCGGAAGTTCGATCTCCAGTGGAGATTTTCCATCCATCAGCTTCACACTGCTATCCAGTAATTCTCTGATATCATAAACACTGCCCCATACTTCCGGCACACCTCTGTCAACACCAAGAAGTCCATATACAGCCTCCATAGCAGTTCTTACGGAATATTCAGTAGTAAATACAGTATCTCTTGGTGTATCGGCAAACTGTCCGAGGAATGCGAAGTTTACACAGCCATCCGGAATAACATCAGGTCTGTCACCCTTTGTTCTCGGCATAAAGAATGCTGTAATATAAGGCATCATGGTCGGTACACAAACTGCACTGTTCTCAGCCATGTCTTCAATCTGGTCAACCGGAACACCAAGATGATAGAGCCACTCTTCTGTGATTTCCTTACCTGTACACTCCTTCATAGGCTTCTTGATATAATCACCAGGTACATCTGTAAACAGACCATATACCCATACACAAACCTTGTCTTTGTCCTGATCCTTGAACTGTCCCTGTCTGTTGATCGTCCAGCTTAATAACCAGCTGGAATCCTGACAGCTTACAATACCGCCTGTAACAACCTTGCCTGTTCTCGGATCACGTTTGCAGATATCTGTAATATAAGGAATGATCTTATCATCCAGAGTAGTCACTGTTGCTGACTCCCAATTTGTCTTAGCAATATCAGAACAGAATTTCTCAGGATGTCCGAAGGACGGATCCTGTTTTGCGATATTTTTCCAGAGACTCCAGCATCCACTTGTACGAACTTCTGCATCTCCGTTCGGTGCATGATTCTGATCGCCATAGATGGTTCCCTCTGTACAGCTTCCGTTTGTCACAAATACAAAGTCGTTTTCTGTAAGAACAATTCCCTTTTCTACGCCATTCACCTTACACTCGATTGCTTTTGCAATCTTCTTATTGCCTTCAAACTCAAAGAGTACGTTTGTAACCTCTGTATTGAACTGGAATTCAACGCCTGCTTCTTCCAGATATTTCTGCATTGGAAGAATCAGGGATTCATACTGATTGTATTTAGTAAATTTCAGGGCGCTGAAATCCGGAAGTCCGGAAATGTGATGGATAAATCTCTGGAAGTACAGTTTCATTTCCAGTGCACTGTGCCAGTTCTCAAATGCGAACATGGTTCTCCAGTATAACCAGAATGTGGAATCAAATACTTCATCGTCAAATACATCTTCAATTGTCTTGTCATAAAGATCTTCATCCTTTGTCATGAACAGCTTCATGATCTCCATGCAGCCCTTCTGGCTCAGATTGAATTTACCGTCTGTATGAGCATCCTTGCCTCTCTCTTTTGTTGCACGACAGAGAGAATAGTTGGGGTCTTCCTTATTCAGCCAGTAATATTCATCAAGTACAGATACACCAGGTGTTTCAATGGATGGAATACTTCTGAAAAGATCCCATAAGCACTCGAAATGGTTTTCCATCTCACGTCCCCCACGCATCACATATCCGCGGCTCGGATCAAAGATACCGTCACATGCACCGCCTGCAATATCCATTGCTTCCAGAATGTGGATATTCTTTCCTGGCATCTGTCCGTCACGTACAAGGAAACAGGCTGCTGCAAGAGAAGCCAGTCCGCTTCCTACAATATAAGCATGTTTGTCATCTACGCCTTCCGGCTTTCTTGGACGTGCAAATGCTTCATAGTTACCGTTTGTATAATAAATTCCCTTACTGTTTTTCTCATATTTTCCACGTTCTGTATTGCGATATTCACTTGTATTATGAAGTGCGTCATAATCTTCTTTTTTCTTTGTCTCAGCTGTTTTATACTTCTTTCCTGCTGCCACTGCTGCCACGCCTGCTCCAACTGCCAATGCGGATACAAGTCCTAAACCTTTATTTTTACTCATAATACACATCCACCTTTCTTCAATTCTTCTTTAGAAGTTCTTTCAGCTCTGTGATTTTAAATGCTTTTCGTTCTCTCTGCTTTACCCATTTCCCGGCAAGACCTCTTCATGACTTTTACATTCTTATCTGTATATTTCCCATATCATAAGCATTTCATCCGTCTGAATTATCTGTTTGTTGCTATGGCTGTATATTAACAGTAAAAATATGATTCTACAATTTACAAAAGCCGCCGAATGATAAGTTTTTTATCACTCTGCGGCTTTTGTAAAGAATTTTTACATGATTATATTTCTGTATTTTTTTCCATAATATTTTTCTGAAAGTTATGAATGGATGTAGTCACTGTATCGTGAAGCGTCAGATCCATCATTCTTACCAGATCTTCAATATTTTCTTTCATTCCTTCCCTGATCCACTCAAGCATGATTCCCACAAAACCATATTTATAGAAGTCTGCAATAAATTTTTTATCCTCTTCTGTGATATTCAGACCCTTGCTTTTTTCTTCCACCACACCCACGATCAGATCATAGGTTAATTTAAAAAGATAATTTTCTATCCGCTCCCTGTCCACATTTCTGTAAACATTCATAATAAACGGTTTGTTTTCCAGCACTGCCCCAAATATCTGGGTCAGCCCTTCTGTCCAGGACTCAGAAGTCTTTTTGCCCTGAAGGGCTTTTGTCCCATCTTCCACACAGGACCATTCAACCAGATCATAAATATCCTTGAAATGATAATAAAAAGCCATGCGGCTTATTCCACAGTCTGTGGTAATATCTGTTATCGTGATCTTGTCCAGAGGTTTCTTCAGAAGAAGCCGTTTCAGGGATTCTTCCAGAGCTGCTTTTGTGGTATTTGGCATATAACTCCTCCAGTCTGCTTACTGTGATTATTTCCAGTCGTAGTTTCTCAGGTGTCCTTCCAGATTCATGTGGTCAAAATTATTCTGGCGCAGTGCCTCGTACAGAACAATTGCTACGGAATTGCTCAGGTTCAGAGAACGGATATCTCCGATCATAGGAATCCTTACGCAGGTTTCCTGATTATTGACCAAAATGTCCTCCGGGATTCCTGCACTCTCTTTTCCAAACATAATGTAACAGTCTTCTTCATAATGAACATCAGTATAAGTCTGAGGTGCTTTTGTTGTTGCATAGTAAATCTTTGCACCGGGATTCTTCTCCAGAAAGTCCTCAAAGTCCAGATATGTAGTTACATCCAGATCTTTCCAGTAATCCATTCCTGCTCTCTTTAAGGCTTTCTCACTTAAGGAAAATCCCAGAGGCTCAATAAGATGGAGTCTGGTTCCTGTTGCCACACAGGTACGGCCGATATTTCCTGTGTTTGCAGGAATCTCCGGCTCATGAAGTACAATATTTAATTTTGCCATTTTGTTTTTATTCCTCTTGTTATTAATCGTCTGTCTTTTCTTAGAAAATTGTCTCTTAAGTTTCCTGCAGTTACTCTTTGAGAAGTTGCTGCAGTTCATCCTCTGCCGGACGTTCCAGATAGCGGGCACTGCCGCCACTGTAGAGAAGCCGGTCATTGCCGCTGTTAGTCTGACCGATGACCTCTGCCATAAATCCCTCATTGCGAAGTCTCTGTACCAGTGCTTCACCTCCGCGGATTCCAATCAACACTGCTCCATCTGCCTGAAGCTTATATGGATTCAGGTCAAAAATCTCGCACACTTCTATGGTCTCCTGACGAATCGGTACCTTACGGAAGTCTGCTTCCAGTCCTACTTCTGAAGCTTCTGCCATCTTCCAGAGCGCACTTAAAAAACCGCCTTCGCCCATAGCATATAATGCACTGGCTTCTGCCTCCTGCGCAATCTTCCAGACAATACTGCCGGCTCCATAATCGTCCCGAAGTGAAATACAATTCTGAATAAAACCGGCAGAGAATCTCTCTGCCAGTTTGTCCTTTTTATTTTTTGCTATTACAGAGGTTCCTTTCAGAGCCACCGGACATGCCACTACCAGTTCATCTCCCGGTTTCAGGCATCCGGTTATTTCTGCCCTCAGAGCCTCCATTGCCGCCTGTCCCAGTCTCATTCTTTTCCTCCGAAAATTTATTATACGATCAGAGACAGAACTGTCGGCACTACCATTGCCAGTACCAGAATGATTGCAATAATTGCTGTGATCACTTTACGGTTCTTTGGATTAAACATTCCCATTTCTCTTCACCTCTTTAATCTCTGTTCAGGTTCTCAAACACATCTTTCGTCACATCTATCACATGAGCGTTGTTAGTCAGCGGATCACGGTCTGCATAGTTAAACAGCAGCACTGTTCCATCTGCAAATACTTCCACATGTGCATTCTTTGCCACTTTTTCCCGCTTTCTGAAGTCCCATATCTGTCTCTCAAAAGGCTTCTGATCTCTGGCAAAGCCAGGACGGCTTTTCAAGTTTTCTCTCAGATAGAGATCATATACCATCTGGTCTTTTACCTGATCCATGGAAATCTCCGGCACATCCTCCAGAAATTCCAGCAGGATCTCATATCTTCGCATTCTTGTATGAGAAACATCACCATAGCCCTTTTCCATGTAAAAGCTGCCCAGTCTCTCATAAATCGAGAAAGCATCCGGGAAAAAGTTTTCCAGATATTCAAGTGTATTCTGGAATTGTCCACTATTATAATACACTTCCACCATATTTTCCACAGTTTTCAGCTTCAAAACATGGTCATAATCCAGCCACTTCGTGGAAAGTACCTCATAAGGCTCCTGTGTTTTGTATACAATACCATATTCCTTGCACATCTCCATCATATGGGAACCCTTTAACACCTTCAAAAAGCCCAGCTGAAGCTGCTGTGGTTTCAGTGCATAAACATCATTAAAGGAATGCCGGAAGCTGTCGTAATCTTCATAGGGAAGTCCTGCGATCAGATCCAGATGCTGATGGATATTTTCAAAGCTGTGGATTCTGTCAACAATTCCTTTCAATTTTTCAAAATCCATAGTTCTGTGAATTGCCTTAATCGTGTCCGGATTTGTTGACTGTACTCCGATCTCCAGCTGAATCAGACCCGGGCGCATGGTGGACATTTCCTGCAGTTCCTCTTCTCTTAACAAATCTGCTGAAATCTCGAAGTGGAAGTTTGTCACACCATTATCGTGTTCATTAATATACTTCCAGATTGCCATTGCATGATCATGTTTACAGTTAAAGGTACGGTCTACAAACTTTACCTGCGGAACCTTATTATCTATAAAAAACTGCAGCTCTTTCTTTACTGTCTCTGTGTCTCTGAAACGCAGTTTCTTATCAATGGAAGAAAGACAGTAACTGCAGGAGAAGGGGCACCCTCTGCTGCTTTCATAATAAATGATCCTGTTCTTAAACTCGGACAGATCTTTGTAAATGAATGGAATACTGCTTAAGTCCATGATCTGGCGCCATCCATTATGTATGATCCGATCTCCGTCTCTGTAGCAGATTCCTGTCATATCTTTCAGGTTCTGCGGATTTTTTTCCACATAATATCCGGCAAGTTCTTTAAATGTTTCTTCACCTTCCCCGACCATAACACCTTTAAATTCTGAGTTTTCTGCCAGGAATTTCTCCGCATCATAAGAAACTTCCGGACCGCCGGCCCAGAAGTCGGCGCCCGGAAGAATCTTTATCAGATCTGCCATCAGTTCTTTTACAAAAGAAAGGTTCCAGATATAACAGGACACGCATACCACATCAGGATGCTCCAGGTAAATATCACGCATGATATCATCTTTCTGCTGGTTGATGGTATATTCCTTTAATACAATATGATCTGCGTAATCAGATGCATATGCCTGCAGATCATAAACAGCAAGATTAGAATGAATATATTTTGCATTGCATGCCACTAATAAAATCTTCATAAATCTTTAGCCTTCCAGTGCACTCTTCAGCTCTTCTTTGGAAGTAAGACCTACGAAGCGTTTCACTTCCGCACCGTCTTTAAACAGGATCAGTGTCGGAATGCTGACTACACGAAACTGCTGTGCAAGTGCCATATTCTGATCTACGTCTACTTTTCCTACTGCGTATCCCTCTTCTGCCAGTTCTTCTACAACCGGACCCTGACGCATACATGGACCACACCATGTTGCCCAGAAATCTATAAGAACCGGTTTCTCAGATTTTAATACTTCTGTTTCAAAATTTGCTGTTGTAATCTCTTTTGCCATGATTTATATCTCCTTTGCTTATTCTTTATAAAAATTTGCAATGTAAGTTCCCTGGTTTTATAATATCAACACTATAACCCTGTTAAATTTTCAGTTTTTATTTTAGATTTTTATTTTAAAGATCTTACATACTTCCCTGCATTAATACCTGCCTGTGCTCCCTCATACACAGCTTTCGCCACCTGAAGAAGTCCACCTGTACAGTCACCTGCCGCATAGAGTCCCGGGATGGTTGTTTCCATATTTTCATTAACTTTAATGTTGCCTTTTTCCGTAAGTTCAGCTCCCATCTGGCGGGCAATCTCAGTACTGCCTGCAGTTCCCATTGCAATAAATACACCCTCTGCAGGACAGAAATCATTTGCCTGCTGACCTGCTTCTGCCTTTATTTCCTCTGCCTGCACATCAGGTTCAAGACGGATTCCGGATACCAAATCATCGCCCTCTACAGACTGGATCTTCATTGTGTTTACACTGATATTTTCTTCAGGTGTAAATTCCGGTTCTTCACCGTTTGTATAAATGGTTACTGTAGAAGCAGTATTGGACAATTCCTTTGCTTCATGCATGGCGAAATCACCGTTTCCAAGAACTGCTACATCCTTGCCTCTGTAAAAGAAAGCATCGCAGATTGCACAGTAGCTGACACCTTTTCCCTCAAATTCTTTAACACCCGGGATCTTCGGTGCAGCGCGCTTACTTCCTGTTGCAAGAATCAGACTCTGAGTCTCGAATTCACCTTCTGTAGTTTTTACCACAAAAGTATCAAACCCGCCGACTCCCAGAACCTGTGCATCCAATATTCGTACGCCCAGTGCTTTCGCCTGAGCGATTCCTGTATCATATAATTCCTGACCGGACAGCGGATGTTCCAGTCCGTAATAGTTTTCTATTTTCTCTGCTTTTTCCAAAGCACCGATCCCATTATTGATCACCAGGGGATCCAGATTTCCACGAACTGCATAAAGCGCAGCGGAAATTCCTGCAGGTCCGGCACCTATGATTATCACTTTTTCCAAATTCTGTCACCTGCTCTCTGTGATTGTTTTCAATACGCTGTGATAGATACTGAATACAGCAATTAATTACTACGATCTATTCAAATAAATCATCAACTGTCATTAACCTGTTCTGCTTTTTCAGTATAATCATCAACTATTTTTACTATACTACGTTTTCTGAAAAAAATCCATGATTTTATTTGGATAATTTTTGTATAATTTATATTACTGTTCACTAGTAATATCCCGCGAGGTGTTTTTTGTGAGCGAAGGTCTCTTAATATAAGTCTCCTATCTGTCATTGTAGCCGTTCGATATAAAAAGCCATCTCCAATTATAATTTCTCATAATTGGAAATGGCTTTACCTGTCTTATTTTTGTCCTGTTTCTTATCCAACCAGCGGATATTTGTCTGTAAGTTCGTTGACAATTGCTTTTGCTTTCTCCTGGCTGCCTTCTTCTTTTAAGGTCATAGCAATTGCTTCTGCAATCTTGTCCATATCTTCCGGTTTCATGCCTCGTGAAGTAACTGCTGCTGTTCCGAGACGTACACCGCTTGTAACAAATGGAGACTGTGGATCATTTGGAATTGCATTCTTATTGCAGGTAATGTTTACTTCATCAAGAAGATATATTTCTCTGCTGAGCTCTGTAGCAAATAACAGATTCGATTCCATCAAAACGCTTTTTTTATCTGTTTTACCAGTGCATCCACATCTTCAGCTTTTACAAGAAATCTCTCGGTTCCATTGATTTCCAGACTATCATAAGTATCATCATATGCAAAATATTTCAGAGTTACTTCCGGAGCTTCTTCTGTGTTTCTGTGGAATGTTACAGTCAGCACTTCTTCCTCATCTGCTGCATCTTTTGTTTCTTCGACTTCCGAATCAAGCATTATACTTTGAAGCGCCTGATACAATTCAGTAAATTTCTCTTTCTTTACAGTTTTCTTTCCGAATTTATAATCGCTGCCGTCCAGCTTCATCGTATAGGTTTTCTTTCCAATGCTCATATCCACACTGTCAAGTGTATCAATATTTACCAATGCCGGAATCTTCAGAATCAAATTAAATGGTTTCAGTTCCAGAAGACTGTTCACTGACTCTTTTGAAAGCAGATAAACAGCCTCTTCGTATCCTTTTACACATGCATAATAGTCACCATTCTCATCTGTATTTCCGATAAGAATTGTTGCTGTTGCATCTGCATCCTGCGTTTCTTTTGCTGTGTCATCGTTAACTGTATTTACAAAATCTACTGTAAAATATGTCTTTGTATTATCCAGTCCGGTATCTGTATTTGCTGCATCGACGCCGTTGCTGAGATCAAAAGCAGCCAGCACTCCAAACATTTCATACATATTCTCTGTGTTTACTGTTGCAATCTCATCATACGGATTGGTAATTTCCCAGTAGTCGAAATCCATCTTATAATCTGCCGGTTCCTGTTTGATCTGAAATACTTCTTCGCCGTCCTTTACAATGGAGAATCTGCGGATGGAATAGACAGACATTCTTGGATGTTCTACAGTTTTTAAATCTGTATTTTCTGTTTTATCATCTGTCTGATCAGCAATTTCTTCTTCCACAGCTGCATCTTCTGCTTTTGGCTCTTCTGCAGTCTCAGAGTTTTGTTCTGCTTCATCTGCCCATACAGGACAGGATATAACTGCTGTGCCTGCTGCACCGGCAGTAAACATGGCTGTCATTCCAAGAAGTAATATTTTTTTAATTTTGTTTTTCATGTCTGTGTTCCTCCTGTCCATATATAATATGGTTTTTATTTTATGTTACTTTTCGCAATTGAAACAGAATACTTACTCCGTTCGGTTAAAGTGCAATTTCTACCTCAGCAGGCTTATGTCCTGTCAGTTCTGCACTTCTTGTATCCGGCTGGGATACTCCTGCAAATAAACGGAAATGTTTTCCTGCGATGTAACGATTTCCATCTTCATCAACTATATTCATTGCTTTATTAGAAATTGTAAATTCTACAGATTTCTCTTCTCCCGCTTTCAGAGATACTCTCTTAAATCCGCAGAGACTGTAGTTACGAACTGCAAGCGGAGAATCAAGGTCTTTGATATACACCTGAACAACTTCATCTGTATCTACTGTTCCATTGTTCTTAACAGTTGCTTTTAACATGATATCGGACTCTGCTGATACTTCACCGACAACCTCTGCTTCTGTTACGCAGGTATCACTGTATGTAAGTCCGTATCCAAATGGATAAAGTGCCTCTTTTTCCATATAACGGTAAGTTCTGTTCTTCATAGAGTAATCTGTAAATTCCGGCATTCCTTCCAGGTCTTTATAGAAGGTTATCGGAAGTTTTCCTGATGGAGATTCTTTTCCGAAGAGAAGATCTGCTATTGCACGTCCGCCTCTTGCTCCCGGATACCATGCAAGAAGGATTCCATTACAGTTATCCTGCGCATAATTCAGGTCAATCGCACTTCCTGCCATCAGAACTACGATGGTAGGTTTTCCTACTGCTGTTACTTTCTCGATCAGTTCTTCCTGTACTTTCGGAAGATGAAGATCAACTTTGTCCCCGGATGCATCACTGTTTCCGGTATCTCCTTCTTCTCCCTCCAGAGTCTCATTAAGACCTACGCAGAGTATGACTACATCGCTGTTTTCCGCTGTAATTACTGCCTCAGAAATTCTGTCCTGATCCCATGCCAGATTTTCAACTTTGTCTTTATATAAATCACATCCCTGAGAGTAAAGGATCCTTACATCGTCACCTGCTTCTTCACGAATTCCTTCAAGAACAGTAATATATTCTGAAGATGTTCCATGATAATTTCCAATAAGAGCTGCACGGCTGTCTGCATTCGGGCCGATGACACCAATAGTATTTACTTTTGTTTTATCAATCGGAAGAACTCCATCATTCTTCAGAAGTACGCAGCTCTTTCTTGCCATCTTAAGAGCTTCATCAATGTGCTCTTTGCACTCTACCACACTATACGGTATCTTATCATATTCACTTCCGTCAAACAGGCCCAGCAGATATCTGGTTGTCAGCAGTCTGACTGCAGATTCTGTGATTTTTTCTTCTGTTACCAGTCCATCCTGATAAGCTCCCATCATATGAAGATATGTATTACCGCAATTCAGGTCACAGCCTGCATTTAATGCCATAGCAGCGGACTGTCTTGGCGTAGAAGTTACCATGTGATGTTCATGGAAGTCACGGATTGCCCAGCAGTCAGAAGTATAATGACCTTCAAATTTCCATTTTCCTCTCAGGACATCTTCCATAAGATATTTATGTGCACAGCAGGGTTCTCCGTTTGTCCTGTTATAAGCACCCATTACAGCCTCAACATCCGCTTCTGTTACAAGCGCTTCAAAAGCCGGAAGATATGTTTCCCACATATCCTTCATGCTTGCCTGTGCATCAAATTCATGTCTGAGCGATTCCGGACCGCTGTGCACTGCATAATGCTTTGCACATGCTGCCGCTTTCATTACAGGTCCGTCACCCTGGATTCCTTCTACAAATTTCACGCCAAGTCTGGACGTCAGATATGGATCCTCACCATAGGTTTCATGCCCTCTGCCCCATCTCGGATCTCTGAAAATGTTTACATTGGGGGACCAGAAAGTAAGACCCTTGTAAATATCTCTGTCTTCTTTTGCAGAATATGCATTGTATTTTGCTCTTCCCTCAGTTGCAATGATATCGCCAACTTTTTTCATCTCTTCATCGTCAAATACTGCAGCCATCGCAATTGCCTGTGGGAACATGGTTGCCACACCTGCTCTGGCCACTCCATGCAGTGCTTCATTCCAGTAATTGTATGCCGGAACACCCAGTCTTTTCACGGGAGCAGCATCGTATTTTAACTGGGAAGCCTTCTCCAGAAGCGTCATCTGTGATACCAGTTTTTCTGCTTTTTTTCTTGCTTCTGCTCTTTCTTTTCTGTGATCTTTCATTTCAGATCCTCCTGTTTATATAATTTGATAATTATTCAGCAGGTATTAACAAAGCCTCAGCGCAGCCCGCTACTCCTGCATTATGTATTCTGCATTTCTTCTCTGTATTTCGTCGGAGATTTTCCTGTATGTTTCTTAAATGCCAGTGAGAAATAATTCGTATCTCTGTATCCTACCATCATAGCAATCTTTCCAGTCTTGATGCTGGTAGTTTCCAGAAGGCTCTTCGCCTTCTCAATCCTCTTTCTGACAATGTATTCATTACATCCTTCACCTGTAATCCGCTTAAATAATCTGGAGAAATAATTCGGTGTGATATAGAGACTTTCCGCAATGCTGGAAACCGAAATATCCTCTGCAAGATGCTCATCTATATAGTGTCTGGCATTGGAAATGGTATAATGTACATCTTCTTCATCATTTTCAATGAGCTGCTCAATAAACATTTTCGTAATCTCACAGGCCTCTTCTTTTCCTGCTGATGACAGACTCTTGGAGAGTGCATCCAACTTTCCTTCTTCTACCTCACACGATTCTTCCATGTAGGAAAAAATCAGAGCGGAGGCAATCTCAAAACAACATCTGCGCACAGCAGAAGGGGAAAGATTATAGGATTCTGTTGCCTTAGTAAAGGTATTAAATGCCTTTATTACATAATCTGGAGTTCCTATATTGGAAATCATGATATTTCGCAGTTCTGCATAGATTTCCCAGAAGATTTTCTTCTTGTTCTGAGCCCCCATCGTCTGTATAATGTCCTGAATATTCTTTTTTTCATGTTCCAGAAGATATCTGGCATCATTGTAGGAAATTGCCAGATTTTCAAATCCTTGCACAGCACTTCCAACCGTAATCTTTGGTTTATATTCAAATTCATCCTTCAGCACATCCGACAATTCTTCAATCTGTTCCAGAACGCTGTCGTCATCATCCTTTTCAAAACAGACAATCGCAATCGTACCGTCATCATCTACAAATGTGATTCCTCTATTTTGGGAATCCACCATGCTCATGCAGACATTTTTAACAGTCATTGCACGGAATTTTCCGTCATTCTGCTGTTCTGTATACATTCCCTGTTCCAGAAGAATCAGGCTCATTTTCTGCTTAATATCAAACTGAAAATCTTTCTGGAGAATATACAACTGCATCTCTTTATCTGCTTTTGTATGCACCAAATTTCTCATGCACTGCTCCAGTCTCATCTGCACTACAGAGCCTTGAGAGCGCCACACTCTTGCCTGATTCTGCTCTTTGTTTTCCTGCTCTTTCAGTTCTTTTATCTGCTTTTCTATCGCATTGAAAAGATCATCTTCATCAATCGGTTTCAGGAAGAAATCCTGCACCTGAAGCCGCAGGCTCTCTCTTGCATACTCAAAATTATCAAAGCCTGTAAGCACGATCACACGCAGTTCAGGTACTGATTCTCTGGCCGCTTTAATCAGTTCCAGTCCTGTCATTTCTGTCATCTGGATATCTGTAACCATAATTTCAGGACCTTCTTCTTTAAGAATCTTCAAAGCCTCGTTTCCTGACGCAGCAGTAAATACGCCATCTACTCCCAGTTTCTTCCAGTCTATTGCATTTTTCATCCCCATGCGTATCATCTTTTCGTCATCAACAATCAGTACTCTATACACACGTCCACTCGCCTCCTGCTGTGTTCTTTTTGATTTCTGTCTGATATGGCAGATGGATCACGACAGTTACTCCACCCGAATCATTCTTCTGGTAATTAAGACCATATCCCGCCCCAAAAAGAAGTTCAATCCTCTTGTTTACGTTTCGCACTCCATATCCAAAGGAATCCTCGTATCTGGAGAGCTGTTCATTCATTTCATCTATCTGTTCCTGACTCATTCCTGTGCCTGTATCTGATACTTTTATGATAACTTCATCCTCATTTTTATATGCTGTAAGATAAAGTGTACCTGTTTTTCCCTCTTTTACTTTCATTCCATGATAAATGGAATTCTCTACCAGTGGCTGCAGGGTCAGCTTCGGTATCAGGCTTTCTTCCACCTGAGATTCTACAACAATCTCACTTCCGATAATGTTGTCGTATCTCATGTTCTGGATAATCATATAATTCCTGATATGCTCTACTTCTTCTCTGAGCGTAATCACGTCATGTCCTTTGCTGAGACAGATCCTGTAATATTTCGCCAGCGCCTTTACCATTGTGGAAATCTCTTTATTTCCTTCGGCAATCGCCTGCCAGTGGATACATTCCAGTGTATTATAAAGAAAATGTGGCTGGATCTGCGACTGAAGGGCATTAAAACGGATCTGCTCCAGCTGATGCTGTTCCAGTTTTACCTGTTCCATCAACACCTCGATTTCATCCATCATAGAGTTAAAACCAATTGCAAGCTTGGCAAAATCCTCGCCCATATTGTCAACATTGATTCTTGTTCTCAGGGAACCTGTTGCAACATAATCCATCTTAGATACTACCTTATTAAGGGGCTGATACATTTTCCTGACCAGTGCTCTTATTATAATGCTTACTATGATCAGCACTATGATCAGAACCAGAATCACAACAACCATTATATGGAATCCTGATTCCATCAGTTTATAAAAAGAAATCGAACTGACTACATAATAATTCCAGTTCTTAATCTTCTGGCATACATACATATTCCCATTCTTTGTAAATATCTGTATCCCTTTTTCCATCTCATCTATATAATTTACGTAACGGCCTGTCTCCTCTTTATCATTCGAAAGCAGTATCATTCCACCTGTGTCAACTACTCTTGTTTCTGCTGAAGAATCTCCTACAGCCAGCATCCTCTGTACTGCCGGATCATCGAAATTCATGCACAGAAGCCCTCTTGCATCAAATACTTTTCTGGTATCATACAATGGATAATACAGACTCAGCGTATATCTGTTCCCTTTATAATAATCGTTGTTATAGGAAACTTTCAGCGTTCCTTTCTGCGCATATTTGCTTCTCTCATATGCCTGGGGATACACTTCTTCAAACTGCGTAACTGATAAAGAACCCTTTCCTCTGTAGTAGTAACTTTTATAATCCGAACTGACAATGGCAGCAAAGTTCAGACTCTCATACATATTATTCAGATTCTCCAGCTTGCTGTAAACTGCATCAATGTCTGCTGTCTTCAGCTCATTTTTCTGCACCTGCCTGCAGTAATTCTGCACAGAATCATCCATGATCGTACCCAATACGATTTCTTTATATGAATCCATTGATCCCTTAAAAGATTCCGCAACTGTATTATTCTGCATCTGCAGAAGTTCTACAGACTGCTCTTTCATCGATGCTATAGAAAAAGTCAGAGAAACACCTGCAACCGTCAGCGTTACAATAAGAATACTGACGGTCACAAGTAAAAGTATTTTTTTATCAAATTTCCAGTAGCTGAATTTTGTTTTCCATTTGTTCATGTTGTCTTTCCTCATCTGTCACATAATTTCACATATACCCGTATACATGATCAGGGGGAATTTTATCCCCCCAATATCATACCATGTTCAATGGTAAATGGACACAACAGATTCTGCAGAAAGAATCAACCCTTTACAGCACCTGCTGTCATACCTTTTACCAGTTTATCCTGGAAAATAATGAACATGATAACCATTGGTAAAAGTGTTAATGTAAGAACCGCCATGATCATTGGTGTATTCATAGAATACTGTCCCTGAAATTCCCAGATTGCCAACGGCAGGGTACGATTCTGGGCAGACTGTGTCAGTGTATTTACAAATGAGAATTCATTCCACATATTTACACCATTGTAAATTGCCAGTGTCGCCATTCCGGGTTTGGAAAGCGGCAGGATCATGGAGAAGAACATCTGAATCTTTCCACATCCGTCAATTTCAGCAGATTCTTCGATTTCTCTCGGAATCTCTTTCATAAAGCTGGTCAGGATAAATACGGAAATCGGAACTGCGAATGCGACATACGGTCCGACCAGTGACCAGATTGTATCATAAAGTCCTGTTGACTTTGACATTTTGAATACAGGGATCAATGTAATATGTACAGGAATAGACATACAGGCTACAATGATCGCATAAATCGGCTGTGCCATTTTAAACTTAAATCTTGCCAGAGGATAAGAAGCGCATGCTGAAATAAACAGCAGCAGGATCAGGGAGACTGCAAGAACGATCACACTGTTCTTGAAGTAATTTGCAAACCCTCCTGTAAGTACCTCAGTGTAATTGGACCAGTTCAGTTGATCAGGAAGCTGGAATACACCCTTGGTAAGCATCTCAAATTTCTCTTTGAATGAGTTCAGCACCATGAATATAAAAGGTGTAAATGATACAATTGCTGCACCGATAGCAAGAACAAAAGCAATGACCCAGGCTATGATGCTTTTTCTTCTACTTTTCTTATAGCTGTCCATCCCTTAATCCTCCTGTTTTCCATTTATAAGTTTCATAGTAATCATAGATACCATTGTAATCAGGATAAACATACCTCCTGCAATAGCTGAGCCATAACCCATGTTAAAGTTCTTGAATGATTCTTTGTACATATAGGTTGCCATCAGCTCTGTAGATGTACCAGGACCGCCGCCTGTCATAACATAGATCAGATCGAAGTATTTCAGAGATCCAACCATTGAAAGGATAGCTGCACTCTTAATTGACGGAATAAGAAGTGGAAGTGCAATCTTCCAGAAATACTGTCCTCTTGTAGCACCATCAATTCTTGCTGCTTCAAATACATCATATGGGATGTTTGTATAACCAGCCATAAAGTAAACCATGTAGAATGGTGTAAACTGCCATGCAATGATAAGAATAACTGTGATCAATGCTAATTTCGGATTACCAAGAAGGTCAATGTTGCCCCCTCCGAACCATCCGGAAATTGTGCTGACAATACCTCCGTTTGTTGCAAGTGCGTATGTGAAAAGGAAACCAATTGCAACAGAAGACATAAGCATTGGAATAAACCAGATAACCTTGAAAATTGTAAGTTTCTTACCGCCAAAGTCAAGGAATGTTGCCATTGCAAGTCCTAACGGAATCTGGATAATGATAGATAAGATCATGATAATAACGTTGTTCTTAAATGCTATCCAGAATTTTGTATCTTTGATCAGTTTTGCCCAGTTTGCAAGTCCTACCATCTTCTTGTCTGCGGAAATACCATTCCACTGGTATCCGCTTGTAATAAATGTATCAATAATCGGATACGCGATAAATACTACTAATAAAATGATAACAGGTGCCAGAAAAAGTGCTGCTGTCTGACGTGTTTTTCTCTGTCTTAACTGAACCAGAGATATCCCTTTTTCATTCATTTTGGTGCCTCCTTTTTAATACTTTCTGAGATTTGATCATCTGACCTAACGTATGCCAGAGTATGTTTGAAAAATGCTTTCGGAATATGTTAGAGATATATTTCTGAGATGGTTTTTATATATTTTCTGACATGCTGTCTGATATGTAATTTGACATTGAAATGATTTTTCAAGCACGCTCTGTGTACTCACATATTGTTTTTCAAGATAAAGGGTTCTGCACTTTCAGCATGTGCAGAACCCTTCTTTTCTACCCTTACTCAGGTCAGAATGAATGCCTGCTTTCCTTTAAAGATTATTCAGCATCATCTGCTGCTGCATCATCTGTAGCTTCTTCTGCAGTATCATCTGCTGCGCCGGAATCAGATTTGGTACTTAAATATTCGTCCATTGCTTTCTGCATTTCTTCCTGTGCTTCCTGAGGAGTCTTTGTCAGACCAAATACTTCCTGTAAGCCATCAAGATGTGCAGTTGCAACAGATGTTGGCAGATACTGGTCATACCACAACTGGATAGAAGATGCTTCCTGAGCTGCATCAAAAATTTCCTTTACAACAGGGTCTTTGATGTGGTCTCCTGCATCTTTTACAGGAACAATCTTGTTGTTAGAATATGTAATGTCTGCAACTTCATCAGATAAATGATCTGTTGCACATTCAAATGCTGCTGCAAGTTTATCACCTTCACAGTTGAAGGAAATGAACTGGTCACCTACAGTACCGATCTGGATTGTAGGATCAGCATCGGAATCATCAATTGCAGGGAATGGGAACCAGCCGATCTTCTGATAGAATTCCTCACTGTCAGTCTGGAATGTTCCTGTATACCATGAGCCACAGAGAAGCATACCTGCTGTTTCCTGATACATTAACTGTTTTGCCTGTCCGTCATCTTCGCTTAAGGAGTTTACGCCATCCGGGAAGTATCCGTTGTTAACCCACTCCTGAATCTTCTCACCTGCTTTGATGAAGCAGTCATCTGTGAATTTACCGGTTCCTGCAACTGCATTCTGGAATGGTTCCAGTCCGCCATAACGTGCTGCCAGAGACATGAAGTACATGGAACCTGTCCATTTGGAAGCATTAGCAAGTGCAAAAGGTGTAATTCCGTTTTCTTTTAATGTTGCACAGATATTTTCCAGATCAGCTAATGTCTTCGGTTCTTCAAGTCCGTACTGTTTAAACATATCTTTGTTGTAGAAGATACCTGCCAGAGAAACATTCAGATATGGGATCGCATATACATGTCCGTTGTAGCTTCCCTGTTCAATAGCTGCATCCAGAAGTTTATCTTTAACATCGGACTGATCAAGAAGATCATCAATCGGCTGAGCAAATCCGGAATCAATATATTCATACATCGGACCACCGGACCAGCTTGAGTACATATCAGGACACTCACCGGAGCTCATCGCGATAACAAGTTTTTCCTTGTATGTATCGTTCTGGATAGCTACCGAATTTACAGCATAGCCTGACTCTGTTTCTTTGTTAAACTTGTCTACTGCTGCAGTAACAATATCTTTGTCCGGGCTCTCTACCGCGATATTCCAGTAAGTAATTTCTTTGTCGTCAGCTGCAAATGCAGTTGTCTGCGCTGCCATCGGTACCACCATAGCTGCTGTCATGGCAAGTGCCATAATCTTGTACATTCTTTTTTTCATTTCTTGTTTCCTCCTTTTTTATTCACTTTGTATATTTAAGTGTATTTATCATAGCATTCCATTCACATAATGCCCATAAAATATTCTGTCCAAAATCTATAAATTTCTGTCTTTCCGTTTTCTGTGTGCAGAAAATTATAGATATCTGTACTGGAATCTTTCCAAAAATGTCTTCTGAGAACCAGCAAAAATTACTTTCAAATTTTAATTTTTTTATTATTTTTTGACTATTTTTCCATTATTTGCTTTAATATAAAAAGGAAGTCCCATCTACTGCTCATTACATTTTACAATTAAAGCAGAGGACTTACCTGATTCAGTTAACCTTTCAATCTATAGGAGGTCGTTTACATATTATGAGAAATTTTGAATATTATACACCAACACAGGTTCTCTTTGGCAAAGATACCCACCTTCAGGCAGGTTCCCTGCTGAAGAAGTATGGAGCAAAAAAAGTTCTGATCCATTATGGAGGTCAGAGTGCTGTCCGTTCCGGACTGATTGATGAGATCACTTCTAATCTGAAAGAAGAAGGTCTTGAATACATCACCCTGGGTGGTGTCATTCCTAATCCACTTCTTTCCAAAGTCCGCGAGGGAATCGAATTATGCCAAAAAGAACATGTAGACTTTATCCTTGCTGTAGGAGGAGGAAGTGTTATTGACTCTTCCAAAGCCATCGGCTATGGCGTTGCCAATCCGAACAATGATGTCTGGGATTTCTGTCTGAAAAAAGCTGTTCCAACCGGCTGTCTGCCCATTGGTGTCATCCTTACAATTGCAGCTTCCGGAAGTGAAATGAGCAGTTCCAGTGTTATCACAAATGAAGAAACAAAAGAAAAACGTGGATGTGCAAAGACAGATTACTGCAGGCCGAAATTTGCCATCTTAAATCCACGTCTCACCTACACACTCCCACAGTATCAGACAGAAAGCGGATGTGTAGATATCCTCATGCACACCATGGAGCGATATTTTGTAAATATTGAAACTATGGAGATTACAGACAGCATCAGCGAAGCTCTGATGCAGACAGTCATTTACAATGCCCGTATTCTTATGAAAGAACCAGACAATTACAGCGCCAGGGCAGAAATTATGTGGGCAGGAAGCCTTTCCCACAACGGTCTGACCGGATGTGGTACAGGTGGTGGTGACTGGGCATGCCACCAGCTTGAACATGAACTGGGAGGTGTCTACAATGTAACTCACGGAGCAGGTCTGGCAGCTATCTGGGGAAGCTGGGCACGATACGTCTACGAGGTGAACCCTGAACGTTTTGCTCAGTTTGCCACCAATGTATTTGACATTCCATGTGGAACTGATTATAAAGAAACAGCCCTTGCAGGAATTGAAGCAATGGAAAATTTCTTCCGGTCTGTAGAAATGCCCACCAGTTTACATGAACTGGGTCTGGATCTCACAGATCAGCAAATTCATGATCTTGCATTCAAATGCAGTTTTGAGGACACTCGCACCATTGGAGTCTTTAAACAGCTCAATATGAGAGATATGGAAAAAATCTACCTTATGGCAAGATAAAATAAATTTTTGTTATAATTTTCTCTTTTTTCGCAAAAATCATAAAAATTACTTGCATTCAAACAATCAATATGCTATGATAAGGTCTGTGATACACAACAGTTCACAGACCAAATGCCCAGATAGCTCAGTTGGTAGAGCAGAGGACTGAAAATCCTCGTGTCGCTGGTTCGATTCCGGCTCTGGGCATTTTTTATTTTCTTTTTTGCTCACGGCTGGTTAGAAAAAGCCTGGGCATTTTTTATTTTCTTTTTTGCTCACGGCTGGTTAGAAAAAGCCTGGGCATTTTTTATTTTCTTTTTTGCTCACGGCTGGTTAGAAAAAGCCTGGGCATTTTTTATTTTCTTTTTTGCTCACGGCTGGTTAGAAAAAGCCTGGGCATTTTTTATTTTCTTTTTTTGCTCACGGCTGGTTAGAAAAAGCCTGAGCATTTTTTTATTTCATTTTTTAATATTGTCTTCTCTCACTTTCAGCAGTATAATTTTTCCAGAGTATGTTTGAAAAATGCTTTCCGCAAGATGTGCGTCACAATTTGTGGGAATGATTTTTCAAACACGCTCTAAGACTATCATGAAATTTTGTATCAATATCATCACAATTTTCCCAATATTAATACAATATTTTATTGAAGCAATATTTCACATAAGAAAGGAACTAAACTCATGAGTGACTTTAAAGTCGAGACTAAATGTCTCCATTCCGGTTACACTCCGTCTAAGGGTGAACCATGCGCACTCCCGATTTATCAGAGTACCACTTATAAATATGATACTACTGATGAAATGGGACAGCTCTTCGATCTTAAGGCAGAAGGATACTTCTATACCCGTCTGCAGAACCCCACAAATGATGCTGTAGCAGCAAAAATTGCAGATCTGGAGGGTGGTGTTGCCGCTATCCTTACCTCTTCCGGACAGGCTGCCAACTTCTATGCAGTCTTCAATATCTGCGAAGCAGGTGATCATGTTGTGGCGGCTTCTACTATTTACGGAGGAACCTTTAACCTCCTGGCTGTTACCTTCAAAAAGCTTGGCATTGACTGCACTTTCGTTGACACCGATGCTAGCCCTGAAGAAATTGCAGCTGCCTTCCGTCCTAATACAAAGGTACTTTTCGCAGAGACCATCGCAAACCCGGCCCTGGTAATTCTTGATATTGAAAAATTCGCAAAGGTTGCTCACGAACATGAAGTTCCGCTTATTGTAGACAACACCTTCGCTACACCTGTAAACTGCCGTCCTTTTGAATGGGGAGCTGATATCGTCACCCATTCCACAACCAAATATATGGACGGACATGCTGTGCAGGTTGGCGGAGCTATCGTTGACAGCGGTAACTTTGACTGGGATGCCTATGGACATAAATATCATGGACTGACTGAACCGGATGAATCTTATCATGGTGTTATTTATACTAAACAGTTTGGAAAGAAGGCTTATATCACAAAGGCAACCTCTCAGTTAATGCGTGACCTGGGCTCTATCCCGTCTCCTACAAACTGCTTCCTGTTAAACCTGGGACTTGAAACTCTTCCTCTCCGCGTGGAACGTCACTGCTATAATGCACAGAAGATTGCCGAATTCCTGAATGCCCATGAGAAAGTATCTCACGTAAACTATGCCGGACTTCCTGATGACAAATACTATGCACTTGCTCAGAAATACATGAACGAAGGCAGAACCTGCGGTGTTATCTCCTTTGAACTGACAGGTGGTCGAGAAGCTGCAGTCCGCTTTATGGACAGCTTAAAGCTTGCCACCATCGCAACGCACGTAGCAGCATCCAAAACCATGATCCTGCATCCTGCAAGCCATACTCACCGTCAGATGAACGACGAACAACTTGCAGAAGCCGGTGTATCACCGGGAATGATCCGTCTCTCCGTTGGTATTGAAAATGTTGAAGACATCATTGCTGACATCGAACAGGCATTAAAAAACGCATAAAAGATAATTTCAAAAAATCCGAAAGAACTTCTGAAATGATTACAGATATAACAGATCATTTCCAGATTCTTCCGGATTTTTATTTTCAGATCAAACGGATATTCGCAATCCGCTTTGCTACTTGATTCGGTTAAATTCTTTCTTATTTTCTACTTTAACAAATAAACATCTGTATAATATACCCCTTTGTCCTCCCCTTCCTGATGGGTAGCAACATAAATATCTATACAATTATGTTTAATCGCACCACCACAGTCCTCTGCAACATAAACCTGTCCATTGATCACAACCTTAGATCCATATGGAATCTGTGTAGGGTCCACCGCAATCGTACGGTTTGTCGTAGCAGTCACCCCTGTAGAAGTAATGCCATTTGCCCAAGGGCCACAACAAATACTGCAGGGACAATAATGAGTAATCTTAAAGGTTCCCAGCGGAACCAGTGACGCATCTGAAGACACAGCTACCGGAGTTCCCACCTTCACTCCATCCACAGACTCTCCCTTTGAAGCAGTTACACCATCCACAGCCTCTGCAAAAACGCCTTTGCCCTCACTCTTATGAATCGTTCCAGCTTCTTCGCCGTCTACTTTAGCGACCTTTGACTCTTCCGTATTCTCCTCTGCTGCTGTATTCTCCAGAACACTGGTTGGAATATATCCAATGCCTCTTTTTCCATTCTCTTTTTTATAGTAAATCTGACTCCAGATGCCGTTCACTGTAGCTAGGCGCTTCACTTCATCCTCCTGAATGACCTCACCTACTATCTGTCCATCCTTCTTTCCCGGATAATCCAGAATATCACTGTCCTTCAGTGCTGTAAAAGTTCCCCTTGCCTGAGCAACCTGATCACTATCATTGATATGTTTTGTGGGCACATAGCCACTGATCTTTTCCGTACCCTTTTTACCCTTTTTTTCATAAGTCACTTTACTCCAGCCATTATCACATACGGCCACTCTCTCTACACCGGTACCAAGATACACTCTTGCAAGCTTCTTTCCGTTTTTCCCTGGCATAGAACGTATATAAGTCGCCTTTGCAGAAACAGAAACCTTATCTGACTTGGCAACTGCAGTTACCTTCTCTCCACTTCCATTATCAATCTCAAAGGTCTGCGGTGTCTTATTATCCTGCTTATAAGCATTAATTGTCCCCTCATAATCCAGAATATCCGCAGAAACTGTTGTTGATAAAGTAAGCATACTACAAACTAATAATGCTAAAATTTTTTTCTTCATAAACTGAGCCTCAACTCCTTTATCGTCTCTCTCCGTCTGTCCTATCATAGCACACCCCCTCCCAATTTGCAATTTTCCACCCCATCCTTCACGGAATCTTCATAAACTATATTGCTTCTATTATTTCTATATGCTATAGTAAAATTATCAGAATTCTATTCTGCCTTACGAAAGATAAGATAAAATATAAATATTTTTTCGTAAAGGAGTGTGATTTTATGACTGCTGTTAAAGAACGTATTATAGGTGCTGTATCAATTATGAGTGATAAAGATGCTAATATCTTCTGGCATATTATTCAAAAACATTTTAAACTGCCTGATACATTCGCAGATATAGAAAAAGTTGAACCCGATGAAACAGATTTAATAATGTTAAAGGAAATCGAAAACAACCCTGACTGTCACGAATTCATTTCTCAGGAAGAATTAATGAAAGAACTTAATATGTAAGTATTGTTCCCTGAAAAGTGCCAATTTCAGCACTTTTCAGGGAGTCATAATTTTTCAATAAAACCATTATATAAAATTTCAAAATAAATAAAAAAACATTTGACAAACTCCACTGCATATAGTATCATATATTTTGTCGCTGAGGTAATCACTCAACTGACATCATAAATGCGATAGTGGCGTAGTTGGTAACGCGCGACCTTGCCAAGGTCGAGACCGCGGGTTCGAGCCCCGTCTATCGCTCTTAAAGCATCAGCTAAGGCTGATGCTTTTTTCATCCCCTTCTATTAACTTTCCATAACTATAGCAATTCCATATCTGCGAATAACATCTATAGCCAATATCCTTGATTAACATCCCTGAGTCAAGCGTATATTCGCAATCCGCTTCGCTACGCGGCTCTACACCAGCGCAGGACATTATATGTTTTTGCCCGCATTTGCAGGAGTCTTAGAAAAAGTTAGCGCCAGGAAATCTGCGTTATGTAAAAAAATTTCACTGTCTGAGCCGCATTTGCGGCGAGTTTGAAATTTTTTTACATGTTTTTAGCAGATTTCCTGGCGCTTAGTTTTTCTTAGGCTCCGAAACCGCGGACAAAAACATATAATGTCCTGCGCGTCCCCATACCAGCACCTTAGTGATGGAACAATCTGATACCAGTAAAACTCATCACCATTCCATATTTATTGCAAGTCTCAATCACAGCATCATCACGCACAGATCCACCCGGCTGCGCAATATACTTCACGCCACTCTTATGAGCACGCTCAATATTATCACTGAATGGGAAGAATGCATCAGATCCCAGTGTAACATCCGTCATCTGATCCAGCCATGCACGTTTCTCTTCCTTTGTAAATACTTCCGGTTTCTCTGTGAAAGTTTTCTCCCACATACCATCAGCAAGTACATCCATATATTCATCCCCGATATAAACATCAATGGCATTGTCACGTTCCGCACGTGAAATTGTATCTTTAAATGGCAGATTCAGCACTTTCGGGCACTGGCGAAGGAACCAGTTGTCTGCCTTCTGTCCTGCAAGTCTTGTACAATGTACACGTGACTGCTGTCCTGCACCAACACCGATAGCCTGTCCATCTTTTACGAAACATACAGAGTTGGACTGTGTATATTTCAGGATGATCAGAGAAATCTTCATATCTCGTTTTGCTTCCGCTGTAAGCTCTTTATTCTCTGTCACAATATTGGAAAGCATTGCATCATCGATTTCAAGCTCCTGACGGCCCTGCTCAAAAGTAACACCAAATACTTCTTTATGTTCCAGCGGAGCCGGTACAAAGTTCTCATCGATCTGGATCACATTGTAGTTTCCTTTTTTCTTCTGCTTCAGGATCTCCAGTGCTTCCTCTGTGTATCCAGGTGCAATAACACCGTCAGATACCTCTCTCTTGATCAGAAGTGCTGTATCTTTATCACACACATCAGAAAGAGAAATAAAATCACCAAAAGAGGACATTCTGTCAGCACCGCGAGCTCTTGCATAAGCGCATGCTAATGGTGAAAAATTCTTCCAGTCCATATCATTTACCCAGTAGATCTTTGCCAGAGTCTCTGTAAGAGGAAGTCCTACAGCAGCACCGGCAGGAGATACATGTTTAAAAGATGTAGCTGCAGGAAGTCCTGTTGCTTTCTTCAGATTGGATACCAGCTGCCAGCCATTAAAAGCATCCAGGAAATTGATATATCCCGGTCTTCCAGAAAGGATCTTCACCGGAAGCTCAGATCCGTCTGCCATATAAATTTTTGCAGGTTTCTGATTCGGGTTACAGCCATATTTTAATTCGAATTCTTTCATTATATAAATCCTCCGTATGAACCAAATAAGTATTTTAAAATTAATTCGTTACTGTTCACTCCGTTCACAGTAACTTAGCCAAAATTCATTCCAGATTGCCTACGGCAATGGAATTTTGGCTTGTATGTCTCGGGATTTTGGCATATTCATGCCAAAACACCTCGCGGGATAGTGGTGTGTGAACAGTAACATTAATTCCCGTAAATAATTTCTTACTGCGAAAGCATCGTCTTATGTTCACAATAATCTATGAGCACTATCTGTACTCAGTAAGTGACTATTATTTATTCTTATTAATGATCTTGCTTTCGTACTTACCTGTCTCAATATCAATATATCTTACAAACAGAGATACTTTGTTATCTTCGTTCAGGCTGTTCCAGAGAAGTTCTGCAAACTCATCCATATCATCCGGAATTGCTACCAGTTTCGGTTCGCCTTCAAAGCTTGGAAGTGGATTTCCGTCACATTTATAAGTATGGATGAAATGTCCCTCTCCTGCAATGGCATTCTCGTATGCAAATGTGTATCTGTTACATGCATCCGGATTTCCGTTGTTGCTCTTGAGAATTGACATTGCATAGTTGAATTTTCCGTTCTCTACGTGCATAACACCGGAGATACGAGGTGTATAGTTCGGACCGTCCGGCTCGAATTCTCTGCTTCTTAAGGACTGCTCAAAAGTAAGCTGATGATCCATTCCCTCATAAATGGTATCTGTCTGATCTCCGTTAGTTACGATTGTTTTGTTTCCCAGTACACGTACAGGTGCATAGATGATCAGACTCGGATCTGTAAGTTTGGACGGATCAAACGCCTGGGTACGGATTCCCTCACCATCCTCTACAAATACTCTGTTTCTGCTGTTCTCGCTTCTGCCCATGATGAAATAAGCTGTCACTGCTTTCTTACCGTCTACGGAACGTCCAATCACAATTCCTCTGCCAGGATAGGAATTCTCTTTCAGTTCTTTTTCCAGTGATAACATTTCCATAATTTTTCTCCTTTTCGTTAAAAATAAGGTTAAAAAAAGCCTGGGAAACCTATTTATTCATTGAATAATTTCCAGGCTGCCCAGGCGGTCGGCTCATATACTCGCTGCACTCCCTGTAGGTAATCCTACTTCCGCCAGTCATGCAGGCACTGTCGTGAAAAAATCACACGTTGTTATTATAGTACAATACTTCTTTGTGGATTTCAAGGCAAATTTTTTTGTACTGTGCTGAATTTTCGTTTTACTGAACATCCTGCAAACCATAATCAACATCAATCTGCACCGCAATATCCGATTTCATCTGTATCCATGCATCCGGATTCTCCACATAATATTTCGGACAGTTTTTTCCGGTAACATCATAATGCCGGATCACGTTCTCTGATGTAAGCCCAAACCGCACGCACAACCACGCAGAAAGCTTCACTGCCGAATCATAAGTTGCCTCATTGAATTTCCCCGTCTCATCCGGATGACAGCACTCGATGGACAAAGTATCTACATTACGTGAGTTCGTCGCATAGGACATCTCTGACGTAGGAATACACTGCACCACTTCCCCATCCAGCCCCACTACAAAATGACTGCTCACCTTTGTGTCATGAGTAGTCGCCAGATTCTCAAAGTAGTTCCTGTTTGCAATGGCTGTTGCCCCCGGATTTGCAGTATAATGAATGGCAATATACTGTACACTCTCAATGGGAATCTGCGGTCTGGAATATTCATTCGGCGTCAGCAGTTCCACATCTATGTACGGCGCCCCTTCTTTCTGCCATTGTTCCGGTCCGCCTGAAGAATCCGCATTATCTGTTCCTGACTGTTCCGCATCAGAAATCATCGTGTCAGAATTATGTAAAAAGTCCCCAATACTCCATCCATTTTCACTGGCCCGATTTATTATGATCCACCCGATCAGAACTATGAGCATGAGCAGCATAAGGCTCATAAGAATTCTCTGATTTCTCTGCCTTACTCTGCTGTTCTTTCGTCTTTTCGACCTGCTGTTTTTCTTTTTTGCTGCAGTTTTTCCTGTTCTGGTATCTGTTTTTTTCTTTTTGTTTGTATGCTTTTGCATTTTTACCTTCTCTTACGGGATTTTACTCCCTGCAAAAAATACCCCGGCCGGCATGCCTGGAAATCTTATTTCTTTCCATCAGCAGCCAGCCGGGGCATATATTACACCTGAAATTTATTATTTGTCATCTACGCTATAGTTCGGAGCTTCTTTTGTGATATGAATATCATGTGGATGAGATTCCTTAAGAGATGCAGCAGAAATCTTGATGAATCTGCCTGTTTCTTTAAGCTTCTCAATAGTTTCTGCTCCACAATATCCCATACCGGAACGGAGACCGCCCATGAGCTGGAATACAGTATCCTCAACATGTCCTTTGTAAGCAACACGTCCTTCTACGCCTTCCGGAACAAGTTTCTTCGCATTCTCCTGGAAGTAACGGTCTTTACTTCCGTTCTCCATAGCTGCGATAGATCCCATACCGCGGTATACTTTATATTTTCTGCCCTGATACAGTTCGAATGTTCCCGGGCTCTCGTCGCATCCTGCAAACATGCTTCCCATCATGCAGACATTCGCACCGGCTGCGATTGCCTTTGTGACATCTCCGGAATACTTGATACCACCGTCTGCAATGATCGGGATTCCGTATTCTTTTGCAGCTTCGTAGCAGTCCATAACAGCAGTGATCTGCGGAACACCGATACCTGCAACAACTCGTGTGGTACAGATAGATCCAGGTCCGATACCAACCTTAACTGCATCTACACCGGCCTCGATCAGAGCCTTTGTCGCAGCACCTGTTGCTACGTTACCTGCGATCACCTGCAGTTCCGGATATGCCGCCTTGATCTCGCGTACAGCCTTCAGAATGTTCTCTGAATGTCCATGTGCAGAGTCAATAACAATCACGTCTACAGATGCCTTTACAAGTGCATCAACACGCGCAAGTACATTAGCAGTGATTCCTACCGCAGCACCGCAGAGAAGACGTCCCTGCTCATCCTTTGCAGCCAGAGGATATTTGATCTGTTTCTCAATATCTTTAATAGTAATTAAGCCTTTTAAGTTAAAGTCATCATCTACAATAGGTAATTTCTCTTTACGTGATTTTGCCAGAATCTTCTTGGCATCTTCCAGTGTAATTCCCTCTTTGGCTGTAATCAGTCCCTCAGAAGTCATGCACTCTTTGATCTTCTTGCTGAAATCTGTCTCAAACTTCAGATCACGATTAGTAATGATTCCGACCAGTTTTCTGCCCTCTGTGATCGGCACACCGGAGATACGGAACTTTGCCATTAACTCATCTGCGTCCTTAAGTGTATGTTCAGGAGATAAATAGAAAGGATCTGTGATAACACCGTTCTCAGAACGTTTTACCTTGTCTACCTCTTCTGCCTGCGCTTCAATGGACATATTCTTATGAATAATACCAATACCACCCTGTCTCGCCATAGCGATTGCCATGCGATGCTCGGTTACTGTATCCATTCCTGCACTCATCATAGGAATGTTCAGTTTAACCTTCTTTGTTAAGTAAGTTGTGACATCTACCTGATTCGGAATTACCTTTGAATATGCCGGAACTAACAGCACGTCATCAAAAGTAATGCCTTCACCAATGATAGTACCCATTGCATTTCCTCCCTTGCGTATATGAAATTAAATTACTATTGTAATGTAAAAAGGAACCAGCAACTGGTCCTTTTATTTTCAACAAGTGTAACAAAAATCAGATTCTATGTCAATCCAAAAAAACTTTGCTCGGTGCTGAATTTTTCATAGCCTGTGCAAGTGCCTCATCCGGTTCCAGGATGATCTTGCATAAATTTCCGTCCAGTCTTGTGATAACACCAAAGCGTTTATGCTCCGGATTTCCTGATGAAAAGTCCAGTACTTTCATGTTCTGGTTTCCGTTGTAATAGTCCATTCTGTGGGAATCCAGCGGTGCTGCCAGATCTGCTTCTGATAATTTGAAGCTCTTTACTTTCTTTCTTTTTGTCTTTGACATGATCATGTCGATGTCAAAATCGCCATTGATAAACAGATATTCATATTCTACATCTGTTTTCGGGATTACAAAATAGCATGCAATTCCAAGTGCTACGGCAATGATCAGTGCCAGCGGTGTGATGATAAGTCCGGCAAATACTGCCAGCACTGTCAAAACGATCAGACCGTATTTGAGCAGGCTGTCTTTAGCCGTCTTATCTTTCTTTACCAGTAATTCTGAATACAAGTCGCCCATTGTTTCGTCTCCTTTTCATTTGTTCAGCTGTTGAAAGCAGCTTTTTTTGCACAGCATATTTAACAATTATATTTTATTCATCATGCTGTTTTTCTGCATTATATCACAAAACGGAACCATCGTCTATGACGACGGTTCCGTTTCACATATTTCCGCCTGCGCTGTTTTTATCTATAGTAATCCTCGTAAATAATGCATTTAAGACAGTTCAGCAGAATGCGAAAGACAAGGAAGATATCTGCAGGCGTGCTGATACACGGCAAAGATATCTGACGCAGGATTTCACACTCTGATGGGCTGGATTAAGATGCATTATTTCAGAGGATTGCTATAAGCATACTGCGGTATAATTTTATCGTTTATTAAAAATTACATCATTCCCATTCCAGGATTAGCAGCCGGTGCAGGTGTGTCTTCTTTGATAATTGCAACAGCAGATTCTGTTGTCAGTAATGTAGACGCAACGCTTGTAGCATTCTGAAGAGCACTTCTTGTAACCTTTGCAGGATCAAGGATACCTTCGCTTACCATATCTACATATCTTTCGTTCAAAGCATCAAAGCCGATTCCCGGTTCGGATTCTCTTACTTTGTTGATGATTACGGAACCTTCAAGTCCTGCATTTGCAGAAATGCGGAACAGAGGAGCTTCCAGAGCTTTCAGGATGATATTTGCACCTGTCTTCTCGTCACCTTCCAGAGTTGTTGCAAGTTTTGCAACTTCTTTGGATGCGTGGATGTAAGCAGATCCACCACCTGCGATGATACCTTCTTCTACTGCTGCTCTTGTAGCTGCAAGAGCATCTTCCAGACGAAGCTTCGCTTCTTTCATTTCTGTCTCAGTGGAAGCACCAACACGGATAACAGCTACGCCGCCAGCCAGTTTTGCAAGTCTTTCCTGTAATTTTTCTTTATCAAATTCAGATTTTGTTTCTTCAATCTGTCCACGGATCTGAGCAACACGGTTTGCGATTGCATCTTTGTCACCCATACCGTCAACGATAACTGTGTTCTCTTTTGCAACTTTAACAGATTTTGCACGTCCTAACTGCTCCATAGTTGCGTCTTTCAGTTCCAGACCAACTTCTTCGGAGATTACCTGGCCGCCTGTAAGGATTGCGATATCCTGAAGCATTTCTTTTCTTCTGTCACCATATCCCGGAGCTTTGACAGCTACTACCTGGAAGGTTCCTCTTAATTTGTTTACGATCAGAGTTGTAAGAGCTTCACCCTCTACATCTTCAGCAATGATAAGAAGTTTCGCACCAACTTTTACGATCTGCTCCAGTAATGGAAGGATTTCCTGGATGTTGCTGATCTTCTTGTCTGTGATCAGGATATATGGATCTTCCAGATTTGCTTCCATTTTTTCCATATCTGTTGACATATATGCGGATACATATCCACGATCGAACTGCATACCTTCTACAAGGTCAAGTTCTGTGTGCATTGTCTTGGATTCTTCTACTGTGATAACGCCGTCTTTGGAAACTTTTTCCATAGCATCTGCTACTAACTGTCCAACAGTCTCATCGCTTGCGGAAATAGATGCAACGTTTGCGATCTGTTTCTTGCCGCTGATTGTCTGGCTCATGTTCTTGATTGCTTCTACAGCTACATCTGTAGCTTTCTTCATACCTTTTCTGAGGATGATCGGGTTAGCGCCTGCTGCCAGGTTTCTCATTCCTTCGTGAACCATAGCCTGTGCAAGAACAGTAGCTGTTGTTGTACCATCACCTGCTACATCGTTTGTTTTGGAAGCAACTTCTTTGATCAGCTGTGCGCCCATGTTTTCAAATCCGTCTTCAAGTTCGATTTCTTTTGCGATTGTAACACCGTCGTTTGTGATAAGCGGAGCTCCGTATGGTTTGTCAAGAACTACGTTTCTTCCTTTCGGTCCTAATGTTACTCTTACTGTATCAGCTAATTTATTTACACCAGCTTCAAGAGCTGCTCTGGCTTCTGCGCCGAATTTAATTTCTTTTGCCATGATAATATGACCTCCTGATTCAAATTTTGATCTCTATGAATTCTTTCTGATACTTAGCCGGTATTTCATGTTACATCCTGTAAATATTATCTTATAAGTATCTTCATTTATGTTTTCTATTTTGATATTGCTTATTTAACAATTGCAAGAATATCATTCTGTTTTACGATAATGTATTCTGTGCCATCCATCTTTACTTCTGTTCCTGAATATTTGGAGTAGATAACTTTATCACCTACAGCTACTTCCATTTTTACTTCTTTGCCGTCAACAACTCCGCCAGGTCCTACAGCTACAACTTCTGCCTGCTGTGGTTTCTCCTGTGCCTGTCCCGGAAGAACGATACCGGATTTTGTTGTTTCTTCTGCTTCAACCTGTTTTAATACAACTCTGTCACCTAAAGGTACTAATGTCATGATCTATATCCTCCTTTATTCTCCAACTAAAGCTTTCCTGTTACCGTACTCTTTCCATTATTGCAAAATATCCGGTAACTGTTTCGGCACTCTGTCTAATCCTGCCGATTTTTGCTAGCACTCATTTACTTCGAGTGCTAATCACTGTCCTTATATTATTGAAAATGAGTCGATTTCGCAAGTGCTTTTATCATTATAAAATAATATATATTCTCTTTTTTACTTATATATACTCTTCTTTTCTTTTGTTTTCTTAATTTACAAATAATTTTGTCATAACTAGTACATCGAAAATTAAGTTTCTGCTATATTGACGCAGGATGATTGCTTCAGCTGCAAGGCGGAGGAATGAGGCGTAGCGGTGGCTACGGCGATTGACGACAACGCCGCAGATGAAAAATCAGACAAGTCAATATAGCAGTTACTTAATATTCGCTGTACTAGTCCGGAGGGCTTTATTATGTTATAAGCATATTACGGAATAATTTTCTATAACATAACAAAAAGACCGTCCACCATACAGCAGACAGCCTTCTTGTATTCATTATTTACGGATCAGGATTTCTTATTTCTCTGAGCTTTAATCTCTTCCAGTTCATCAAAGATGACTTCATTCAGCACTTTAATGTAGGTTCCCTTCATACCGGATGATCTGGATTCGATCACACCGGCACTTTCAAACTTCCTCAAAGCGTTTACGATAACAGATCTGGTGATTCCCACGCGGTCTGCGATCTTACTTGCAACCAGGATTCCCTCATCTCCGTCAAGTTCATCAAAGATATGGATGATTGCCTCCAGTTCGGAGAAAGATAAAGTATTAAACGCAGATTTCACTACCTGCTGCTTTCTGTCCTCCTCGGCATTCTCTTCATGAACCGCTCTCATCATCTCAAGCCCTACAACGGTTGTTCCATATTCACTGACAATAATATCTTCAATGTCATATGGTTTCTCATAACGATACATAAATACAGTACCCAGTCGTTCCCCTGCAATATCTATCGGATTAATGATTCCCTGATAACTGCTTGATACATGTTCAAATCCCAGTGTCTGAAGATTTACATTCTCTTTTGTTGACAGGACACCCAGAAATCTCTCGTTTAACAGGGAATCTACATATCCGCCAACCTTGTCCTCGATCAGTTCAGTGATCTCCTCTACTCCTGGGCATAAACTGACACCCAGAACCTTTCCTTTTTTACTGAGAACCAGAATGTTGGAACTCAGTGTCTCCATCAGAACCTGACAGATGTCATTAAATACCACTTTGCTGGAACTGCTGTTATGCAGAAGTTTATTAATTTTTCTTGTTCTATCCAGCAGCTGAACACTCATATTGTCCTCCTTTCACCCTGTACATATCCGAAATCTTTCTGTCATTATTTCATAAATGAGCAGTCACTTTCTTTTGCTCGCAAGGAAGATTCAGACACACATGGTCATTAACATTACTGATACTTTGATTTTACACGTTTTAAAGTCAAATTACAAGACAAATTTTACTATTTTTTTATTTATTTTTGCTTTTCTGAAAATAGATTCCTTTTATAATATTATTCAATAAATATCATCATCAAAAATTCAAAGGATTGAAGACAAAAAGTCAGAAAGTCACTGACTGTAAGACAAAAAACGGAACTGTTGCATTAATGAAATTCATTTTCAACTGCTGCAACAGTCCCATTTATAACATTTACAATCCGTTATTATTCTTTCTCGTCCTTTGCCTCTACATATCCACATGTCTCCTGGCTGCAGACAAGCTTATTCCCCTTTTCCACCATATAGCTTCCACATTTCGGGCATTTCTTTGCTGATGGTTTCTGCCAGGACATGAAATCACAATCCGGATTATCCTCACATCCGTAGTACTTACGTCCTTTTTTGGTTTTCTTTAGCACAATCTCTTTTCCACATTTCGGACATGCCACCCCGATCTTCTCAAAATATGGTTTGGTATTTTTGCATTCCGGAAATCCCGGACATGCAAGGAATCGTCCATGAGGACCATATTTGATCACCATATGTCTGCCACAGTTTTCGCAGATCACATCTGTCACTTCATCCTGAATATCAACCTTTTCAAGTTCTTCCTCTGCAGCATCTACATCCTTCTTCAGATCCGGATAGAAGTTGCTTACTACTGTCTTCCACTTTACAGTTCCTGCTGCCACACAGTCCAGAAGCCCTTCCATAGTCGCAGTGAAGTTTACATCTACAATACTCGGGAAAGCCTGTTTCATAATATTATTGACAACTTCCCCCAACTCTGTAACATACAGGTTCTTCTGTTCTTTTGCAACATAACGGCGGCTGATGATCGTTGTGATCGTCGGCGCATAGGTACTTGGACGTCCGATCCCCAGTTCTTCCATAGTCTTGACCAGAGATGCCTCTGTATAATGTGCAGGCGGCTGCGTGAAATGCTGTTCTGGTTTCAGTTCCTTAAGACTAAGCTTCATTCCTCTTTCAAGACTCTGATTCAGAACATTTCCTTTTTTCTGGTCCTCTTCATCTGTGTATACAGACATAAATCCGTCAAATATGATCTTGGAGGCAGAGACTGTAAAAATATACTGGTCTGCACCAATCTTTACAGATGTTGTTTCGTATTTTGCAGGAGCCATTCTGCTGGCCGCAAAACGTCTCCAGATAAGCTGATACAGTCTGAACTGATCTCTTGAAAGAGATTCCTTCAGTACAGCCGGTGTACGGCTGATGTCTGTAGGACGAATCGCTTCGTGAGCATCCTGGATCTTCTGTCCCTTTTTCACAGCTTTCTCAGACTTTGAAACATAATCCTCTCCGTACTGAGCAGTGATATATTCTCTTGCAGCAGCATCTGCTTCCTCTGAGATTCGGGTGGAATCTGTACGCAGATAAGAGATCACACCTACCGTTCCATTTCCTTTGATATCAATTCCTTCATACAGCTGCTGTGCCAGACGCATTGTCTTCTGTGTGGAAAAGTTTAAGGTCTTGGCTGCTTCCTGCTGTAAGGTACTTGTAGTAAAGGGAAGCGGTGCATTCTTGATCCTCTCGCCCTTCTTTACTTCATTGATCTCATATTCTTTATCTTTCAGAGAGGCCAGAAGTTTATCCATTTCCTCTTTGCTGTGGATATCCATCTTTTTATCTGTTCCATAAAACTTCGCCTGCAGCGGTTTCTTCTCACCCTTCACCTGAAAATCTCCCTCCAGGCTCCAGTATTCTTCCGGAATAAACGCATTGATCTCATCTTCTCTGTCACAGATGATACGAAGCGCAACAGACTGTACGCGCCCCGCACTTAAGCCTCTCTTGACTTTTGCCCAGAGAAGCGGGCTGATGGTATAACCTACCATACGGTCAAGCATACGTCTTGCCTGCTGTGCATCTACCAGATCCATATCCAGGTCTCTGGCCTGTTTGATTGATGATTTTACTGCTGTCTTGGTAATCTCGTTAAAGGTAATCCTGTGCATCTTCTTCGGATCTTCTTTTAATGCCTGCATCAGATGCCAGGAAATTGCCTCTCCCTCGCGGTCAGGGTCAGTTGCAAGATAAATCTTATCTGCTTTCTTTGCAGCCTTGCGAAGCTTTGCAAGCAGTTCTCCCTTTCCTCTGATCGTTATATATTTGGGTTCAAAATCATGCTCAACATCAATTCCGAACTGACTCTTCGGGAAATCACGGACATGTCCGTTAGAAGCTTCCACATCGTAATTCGCACCGAGAAATTTCTTTATTGTTTTCACTTTTGCAGGTGATTCTACTATCACCAGATATTTCGCCATGCTACCTCTCCTAGTCGTAATCTGTTATTCTTCACAGTGTCCCTGAACGGGCACATTGCCTGACAGCGATATTGTTACATATGAAAATCGCCCTGCGCCGCAGAAACGTGAAGCACAATAATCATAAATCGTCAACTGTCTTTTACATAATAATGTCTCCCGCTCTCTCTTATGAGCCCCCGCAGTGTCAGTTCCACAAGACAGTTGCTTACCTGTGCCGGGGAAAAGCCTGTTTTTCTCACAATGTAGTCGGGATTTTTTGGTCGTAAATCGAGACAACTATACACCATATTCAAATCTCTTGCAAGTCCCAAGTTGTTTTTTTCACCGTTTTGTGTTACTTTTTCCATCGAAATTCCAAGTTCTTCCAGCATAATTTCCGGACAGTATGCAATCCCTGCGCCGTCGTAGATCAGCTTATGGCAGCCTCTGCTGAGTTCATCTGTCACTGCCCCCGGAATCGCATAGACCATCTTTCCCTGTTCCAGTGCAAATCCCGCAGTGATCAGCGAACCGCTGTTTTCTTTTGCTTCCACTACCAGAACCGCGTCTGACAAAGCACTGATGATCCGGTTTCGCGCCGGGAAATGCCAGGAAACAGGTCCTGAACCCAGTGGACATTCACTGATGATTCCACCATTTTCCCATAAGATCCTCTCATAGAGTTTTCTGTTAGATTTCGGATAGCATACATCAACACCACTTCCAAGCACCGCAAATGTAGGCATCTTTCCTTCCAGTGCGCCTTTATGTCCTTCTGAATCAATGCCAAGTGCCATACCGCTGATAATCTGGACTCCAGCTACACTTAACGCTTTCGCATACCGGAATGCCTGCATCCTTCCATAAGGACTGCACATTCTGGCACCGATCACTGCCACCGTTCTTCTCTTAGGATCAGGAAGTCTGCCTTTTACATAAAGCTTTGCCGGCATGGAGGAATACTGCTTCATTATCTGAGGATATTCCGGATCTGATTTCTCAATACATCGTATCTGACCTGTACTGTATTCTTCTGTATGATTATTTTTCACATCAGTTCTTTCCATATAAAATACCTCACTGACCTTTATTTTATGACAGAATCTTTGTCAAATGCCCTGTACGAAAGTGCTTCTCCGATATGATGACCGGCAATCATTTCTTCCCCTTCCATATCCGCAATTGTTCTGGCTACCTTCAGGATCCTGTGATAGGATCTGGCACTGAATGCGATTTTTTCAAAGGCTCTTGCCAGAAGTCGGGATGCGCTGTCTGTAAGAGGGCAGAATTTATCGATCAGACTGCTCTTCAGCTGCCCGTTAAAATTTATTTTCTCATCTTTATACCGTTCTTCCTGAATCTTCTGTACTTTTTCCACTCTTTTTCTGATAGCAGCGGAATTTTCTCCCTTTCTTCCACAGTGAAGCTGTGAAAAAGAAACCGGCGGTACCTCAGTGCTGATATCAATTCTGTCCAGAAGAGGGCGACTGATCTTTCCCATATAATGTGTGATTTCACCTGCTGTACAGGTGCATCTGTTTAAATCCGGATAATAACCGCAGGGACAGGGGTTCATCGCTGCACATAACATAAAATCCGCCGGAAAGTTGTAGGTTCCGCTTGCTCTGGCTATCTGGATCACTTTATCCTCCATGGGCTGTCGCAGAAGTTCCAGACTTGCTCTGGAAAATTCCGGCATTTCATCCAGAAAGAGTACACCTTTATGCGCAAGAGTGATTTCGCCGGGTCTGGGATTACGCCCGCCTCCTGCAATTGCCTGCGGAGTACTTGTATGATGAGGGCTGCGAAATGGTCTCTCATCGATCAGAGGATGTTCTCTTGAAAGAAGTCCTGCAATACTGTAAATTCTGGTAAGCTCCAGCTTTTCTTCAAAGCCAAGCCCAGGCATGATCGTCGGCAGTCTTCTGGCAAGCATGGTTTTGCCCGTTCCCGGAGGTCCGATAAGGAGAAGATTGTGAAATCCGCTTACTGCAATTTCCGCCGCTCTTTTTGCCCCTTCCTGTCCTTCAATGTCTGAAAAATCCATTCCCATATCTGTATTTATAATAGAAGGAATTTCTTCCTGTATTTCCCTCTTCAGATAGGGTTCCGGATTCTTAAGACACTCGACCAGTTCCCGTAAATTTTTTACTCCTGCTACCGGCACATCCCTGATCAGTCTTCCTTCTTTCAGATTCTCATAGGGAACTACGCAAAAACGACTGCCCAAACTTCTTGCACACAACACAATCGGCAGGATTCCGGATATCCCATGGATTTCTCCGTCCAGACCGATCTCCCCTGCCATCATAACTCTGCTGACAACCTGAGGGCTGATCATCTCAAAAGCAGCCAACACTGCTGCTGCCACCGGTACATCAAAACCGGCTCCCTCTTTCTTCATGTCTGCAGGAGCAAAATTGACGGTAATTCTCTTTGGTGGAAACTGATAACCATTATTCTTGAGTGCTGTGCGTACCCGTTCCTGCGCTTCCTTTACCTGCGCAGAAGGAAATCCTACCATGATAAAGGAAGGAAGTCCGTTACTTACATCAGCTTCTACCTGCACAGGGCATACTTCCACCCCAAAAATTGCAGCTGATAATACACTTGCAAACAAATATAAACTCCTTTCTTCTGGCATAAATCTCCCCCGATATTTATGCTCACCAAAAAATATATAACAATTCGTTACTGTTCACTCCGTTCACAGTAACGTAGCCAAAATTCATTCCAGATTGCCTGCGGCAATGGAATTTTGGCTTGTATGTCTCGCCAAACAGCGGACGACTGAATAGTTACATCACTTAACTTGTATTGGAAATTATTTCAGAAATCAGATTAGAAAAAAGATTATTTTTATAATAGACCATTTTGCTCTGTTTTGCAACCGTTCATTTTGTTCTGTTTTATACTTTTTTCAGTACATAATCTGCGAAGGCTTTTCACAGATCATGTTTGGGAGTACACTACAAAACAGAGAGGTGAACTATATGAAATTTCAGCGTATTCAGGATTTACGTACAGATGCTGACATGTCACAGAAACAGCTCAGCGAAATTCTTCACATCAGCCAGCGTTCCTACTCTCATTATGAGACAGGTTCACGCAATATCCCGGTTGAAATGCTTATCAGACTGGCAAATTATTACGATATAAGTGTTGATTATCTGGTAGGACGCACTGATAAAAAAGAGATGAATAAATAAGTAAAATCACTTTTTTTAATATAAAAGGATTCCTGTAACTGTTTATGTTACTGAATCCTTTTATATTTTTTGTATCTTTTATTCTTTTATCATAACAGTATCCACAGAAGGATGGACTTTTGCACCCTCCGCTTTTGTTTTTGTCTTAATATTCACATAAAGACGACCATTATCAAAGGTAAGATAACCCTTTGCTACATTTCCCAGCGAATCTGTGAACGAGAATCTGGTTGCGTTTCCTGCTACGGATTTCTTTACTTTTGCCTTACAGGAAGCTGTCTTTTTCTTATTTGTCTGCCAATAAGTGAATGTGATCGATTTCTGGCTGAGTTTTTTAATTTTAATCTTAACCCTGCCATTCTCACTGCGCCAGGTTCCCAGATAGTCCTCCGGGTTAAAAACATATGCCCTTTCCAGTACAGGTGTTGGTGTTACCGTAGGAATCGGCGTTGGGGTAGGTGTGGGTGTAGCTGCAGGTGTCGGTGTTACAGTGGGAACTCTTTCCAGTGCCGCGATCGCTTCTGCTTTTCTCTGTTCTCTGTCCACGTTCTTTCTGTGTTGGAGCAGCAGAGTATCTGCCAGCATAAGCAGGATAAACAGGATAATTACAATTATCAGAAGTTTTATAAGTCTTTTTTTCTTTTTATTCCGTTTCTGTTTCCCATTGTTTGTTATCGACAAATCTGCATCTCCTCTTCTGTTTCTTGTTCGTTACTATCCGACAGTCAGACTCCTTATTCTTTTCCATCCCAGCAATAGGTACAGAGTTTACATGGTGAAATTCCAATGGAAGCTTTCAGATCATCAAGTCTGTGGAATTTCAGTGATGTGAAATTCAGCTCCTTACGGATTTCTTCCAGCATTTCTTTATAATTTGTTGAATTTGGATCTGCATAGTCTGCCAGGACTTTATCACTGACATTCTCTCCCTCGCGTTTGGCGATCACACGTCTTGTGATCAGATCCATCTCTGATTTTGAACGTGAGAAATTCAAATATTTGCATCCATAAAGTAAAGGCGGACACGCAGGACGGATATGTACTTCTTTTGCACCATTTCTGTAAAGAAATTCCGTCGTTTCTCTTAACTGTGTTCCACGTACAATAGAATCATCAATCATCAGAAGACTCTTATCCTTGATCAGGCGATGTACAGGAATCAGCTTCATTCTTGCGATAAGATTTCTCTGACTCTGCTGTGTAGGCATAAATGATCTTGGCCAGGTTGGTGTATATTTGATAAACGGACGAGCAAAAGGCACACCGGACTGGTTCGCATATCCGATTGCATGGGCAATACCGGAATCCGGAACACCGGCTACAATATCGGGATTTACTTCTCCCCTGTCTCTCCTGGCCAGCATATCACCGCAATGATAACGCATTTCTTCTACATTCACACCCTCGTATGCCGAAGTAGGATATCCGTAATATACCCAGAGGAAAGAACAGATTCGCATCTCTTCCCCTGGTTTCTGCAGGGTTTCCACACCGTCCGGAGTCACTGCAACAATTTCTCCGGGGCCCAGTTCTTTCAGGTCTTCATATCCAAGATTCAGGTATGCAAAGCTTTCAAAAGATACACAACAGGCATCTTCTTTCTTTCCCACGATCAGTGGAGTCCTTCCCAGACGGTCACGTGCTGCCAGAATCCCCTTTGGTGTCAGAATCAGCATGGTCATGGAACCTTCTATCACTTCCTGCGCATAACGGATTCCCTCAATCATGTTGTCTTTCTGATTGATCAGTGCAGCTACCATTTCTGTGGGATTTACGCTTCCTCCACTCATTTCCAGAAAATGAGTGCATCCGTTTTTAAAACAGTTGGCAATCAGTTCATCCATGTTATTGATCTTTCCAACTGTAGTAATTGCAAAGTTGCCAAGATGAGAGCGCACCAGAAGAGGCTGAGGTTCATTATCTGAAATACATCCGATTCCCAGATTTCCCTCCATCTCACCAATGTCACCATCAAATTTGGTCCTGAACGGCGCATTTTCAATGTTATGAATCACGCGGTCAAAACCACGTTTCTTATCATACACTGCCATTCCGCCTCTGCGTGTTCCCAGATGGGAATGATAATCAATTCCGAAGAAAAGGTCCAGAATGCAACTGGACTTTGATGCTACTCCAAAAATTCCACCCATTATCGTATTCTCCTTTTGTTCATCATCTTCAGGCAACTTTTATCATAATCCTCTTCGATAATCCATTTAAAAAGATTACTATAGCCCGTTTCATAACGTTTTCCTTCACTATAACAGTTCTTATCCTGCCAAATTGCTGTAAAAACAGTTATATCACACAACACTCCCATTATATAGAATGAAAATTTAGAAGTAAAGAGTTTTAATCTTATTTCGTTACTGTTCACTCCGTTCACAGTAACGTAGCCAAAATTCATTCCAGATTGCCTGCGGCAATGGAATTTTGGCTTGTATGTCTCGGGATTTTGGCATATTCATGCCAAAACACCTCGCGGGATAGTGGTATGTGAACAGTAACCTTATTTCTTTTCCTTGATGATACCTGTTCTGTATGCATCCAGCAGCTGGATCAATTCCTGTATTCTCTCTTTCAGCGCATGACCTGTATCTGTATCACCCACAAGCTGGCGTCTGGACATGTAGCTGACTGCCACGCGGTTCGATACAATATCAGTCTCTCTTGCCACAGCATCTGCTTTGGACGTAAAAGGTTCATGAGCAGTAAGATTCAGTCCATAGGAATTATAGATCAGCGTATATCCGGCAATTCCCGTTACTTTCTGATACGGCTTGGAAAAACCACCGTCAATCACGATAACCTTTCCATCACATTTTACAGGACTTTCTCCTTCACTCTGGTGTACCGGAACATGGCCATTGATGATATGCCCTTTTTCCGGATCCAGACCAAATTCACGAAGCATATTATCTACCACTTCTTCATTCTCCCAGAGGCGGTAATAAGCATTCTTCTTCTCTTCATGTGTAGAAGGATCCTCTATGAAATATCTTTCAAAAGTACTCATCTTGCTCTTGCCAAACAATGGTGAATTCGGAGCTGCCCAGATATACCACATAATATCTCTGCCCTTCTTCTGTTCTTCTTTTCCTACAGAATAGAATGCTCTGCGCACATAGGTTTCCAGTACATCGTACAGTTCTTTTCCCTTGTAGCTTTTTCCATAAATCTGTACTTCTCGGAATGTTCCGTCTTCATTCAGAGGAATGCTTCCATGAAACAGAAGATTTCCGTTATATACTGTATAAAGCCCGCCTTTGTCAAGTAGGAGGCGGATGTGGTTTTGCAGTTTTTCACAGTTTCTGAATGCAGAGGACAGTTTGTCCATAACTTCTTTTTCTCCGGCTGTAAGTTCGTATGGATGTTTCCAGTCAATAGTCGGAAAATTATTGTCGCGAAGCGGATATTCTTTTCCGTCAGGCAGTGTGATCGTCCCTTTTTCCGGATTGATCCGATGAAGAAGTGCTCTGTCTTCCATCTGGAATTCTTTATGTCTGCGCACCAGTTTACCTTCTAATTTAAACTGGATCACAGCAATAGCCTTGTGCATTTTTTTGCCCAGTTCTTCCTCAAGAACATTATAATTGGAAGCACCTTTCCTAGCAAAAATCTCGCAGGGATCATCCTTATACGCCTCCATCACAAAGGTCGCCAGAGGAAGCATATTGATTCCGTATCCATCCTCAAGAATATCCAGATTTCCGTAACGGATACTGTTTCTTACCACTGTTGCAATACAGGCTTTCTGTCCTGCTGCCGCACCCATCCAGACAACATCATGGTTTCCCCACTGAATATCCAGGGAGTGATACTGCATCAGGCGATCCATAATGAAATGTGGAGCAGGACCTCTGTCATAAATATCCCCCAGAATATGTAAATGATCCACGACCAGACGCTGGATCAGTTCTGCAAGCGCAATGATAAAATTCTCCGCACTGCCGATCTCAATGATCGTATTTACAATGGAATCATAATATGCCTCTTTGTCAAGAACCTCCGCTTTCTCTGTGATCAGTTCTTCGATCACATAGGCATAATCTGCGGGAAGAGCTTTTCGTACTTTGGATCTGGTATATTTGGAGGCTGTTGTCTTACAGATTTCAATAAGACGGTAGAGAGTGATCTTATACCAGTTTTCCATATCTTCTTCTGTATCTTTGACAAGATCCATCTTCTCTTTCGGATAATAGATCAGAGTTGCCAGAGAACGCTTATCATTGTTACTTAATGTATGTCCAAACACATCATCAATCTTCTTCCTCACTGCACCGGAACCATTTCTGAGCACATGTGAAAACGCCTGATACTCCCCATGAAGGTCTGACATAAAGTGTTCCGTTCCCTTCGGCAGATTCAGGATTGACTGAAGATTGATAATCTCCGTAGATGCCTTTCCGATTGTAGGATAAATTTCTGCAAGTCTCTGTAAATATCTAAGTTCGTCTTTCTTCATATCCATCTCCTGTTATCATATATTATGATGTCAGGGCATTTTATATTGCTGTCTGCACCATGCCCTGCAACACACTTTGCGGTCACAGAATTTATGCTCATCCTGTAAAGTCAAATAATGACATCTGGTTCGACTGCGGGATATCTCCGAATAATTTCAGATCATCCATCAGATCAATAACCGTTTTGCTGACCTTTGTTCTGTCGCGGAAGTCGTCTTTTGACAAGAATTTTCCCTGTTTTGCAGCATCAACCACTGCATCTGCCGCCTTATCTCCCAGTCCGTCAATAGTTGCAAGTGACGGCATCAGTTTCCCATCCACGATCTGAAATCTCTGTGCCTTGGCAGTATAAAGATCAATCGGTACAAATTCAAATCCACGTGCGTACATTTCCTGTACAATACGCATATCCTTCAGGGTATCCAGTTCTTTTTTAGATGCTGAATCACCTTTTTTGCGAATTTCTGCCATATAATACTCCAGGCGTTCCTTTCCCATACACATCAGCTCATAGGAGAACGCTGTGGCGCGGATACTGAAATATGCCGCATAGTATGCCAGTGGCTGAAACACCTTATACCACGCAATTCTGTATGCCATCATAACGTATGCTGCTGCGTGGGCCTTCGGGAACATATACTTGATCAGCTTACAGGACCAGATATACCAGTCCGGAACTCCATGCTCTTTCATGGTCTCGATCCACTCATCACGAAGACCTTTTCCCTTACGGACGCTCTCCATGATCGTAAACGCAAGGCCACTTTCCACTCCTTTTCCGATAAGGTAGATCATAATATCATCTCGGGTACAGATAGCTGTGGAAATGGTTGCCTTACCCTCCTGGATCAGCACCTGGGCATTACCCAGCCATACATCCGTACCATGAGAAAGCCCTGCAATACGGATCAGGTCAGAGAAGTATTTCGGCTTGGTGTCAATAAGCATCTGCATGGCGAAATCTGTACCAAATTCCGGGATTCCCAGACATCCGAGCTTACATCCGCCAATATCTTCCGGTTCAATTTTCAAAGCCTTTGTACTTGCAAACAATGACATGACATCCCTCTGATCCAGGGGGACATCCCTTGCACTGATTCCCGTTAAATCCTCCAGCATTCGGATCATAGTGGGATCATCGTGTCCAAGTATATCAAGCTTCAGCAGGTTTCCGTCAATAGAATGGTAATCAAAATGTGTGGTGATAATGTCACTGTTCACATCATTCGCAGGGTGCTGGACAGGAGTAAATTTCTCAATCTCCTCACCTACAGGAAGTACGATAATGCCTCCCGGATGCTGTCCTGTTGTACGCCGCACGCCTGTACATCCCTGTACGATGCGGTTGATCTCACAGTAACGTTTATGCACACCACGCTCTTCAAAATAATTCTTCACATAACCAAATGCAGTTTTCTCCGCAAGCGTACCGATAGTCCCTGCCTTGAATGTCTGCCCCTTACCGAAAATAACCTCTGTATATCTGTGTGCATTAGCCTGATACTCTCCTGAAAAGTTAAGGTCAATATCCGGTTCCTTATCTCCCTTGAATCCAAGGAATGTCTCAAAAGGAATGTCAAACCCTTCCTTTTTCATCCTGGTTCCACATTTCGGACAGATCTTATCCGGCATATCACATCCCGCCATACCTGCATACTGCTTTACTTCCGGTGAATCAAAATCACTGTATTTGCAGTCCGGATTAGGACAGAGATAATGCGGCGGCAGAGGATTTACCTCTGTGATACCGGACATGGTAGCTGCCAGAGAAGATCCTACAGAACCTCGCGAACCTACCAGATAACCATCTTCATTTGACTTCCATACAAGCTTCTGTGCAATGATATACATTACGGCATACCCATTGGAAATGATTGAATTCAGTTCCCTGTCAAGCCTGCTTTCCACAATCTCCGGCAATGGATCTCCATACATTTCATGCGCTTTTGTAAAACAGATATTCTTCAGATCCTGGTCGGAATTCTCAATGACCGGCGGGAATTTGTCCGGATGAATAGGTGATATCTTCTCAATCATATCTGCGATCTTATTTGTATTTGTAATGACAACTTCTTCTGCTTTCTCGCTTCCCAGATAGGCAAATTCTTCCAGCATTTCCTCTGTGGTACGTAAATACAACGGTGCCTGCTCATCTGCATCTGAGAATCCGTTTCCGGCCATAATGATCCTTCTGTAAATCTCATCCTGTGGATCCATGAAATGCACATCACAGGTTGCAACTACCGGTTTCTTAAACTGCTCTCCAAGCTTAACGATCTTCCTGTTTATCTCCTTCAGGTCTTCTTCGGAACTGATCATATCATGCTTATCATCTGCTATCATAAATCTGTTATTTCCAACAGGCTGGATCTCCAGATAATCATAGAAATTTACCAGTCTGGCTATCTCAGTATCCGGTGCATTTCTCAGAATTGCCTGATACAGTTCCCCTGCTTCACAGGCACTTCCCACCAGAAGTCCGTCTCTGTACTGCTCCAGCACACTTTTGGGAACACGTGGACGTCTGTGATAATACTTCAGGTGCGACTGACTCACTAATTTATACAGATTAATGCGCCCTGTCTCATTTCTGGCAAAAATGATCACATGGTAGGTCGGCAGTTTCCTGATAGTATTTACAGAAACAGCTCCCTGCTCATTCAGCATATCCACATCCCGGATATCACGCTCTTCCAGCATCTTTACAAACTTCACAAAAATCTCTGCAGTACATGCGGCATCATCTACTGCCCGGTGATGATTTTCCAGTGAAACCCCAACTGCTTTTGCTACCGTATCCAGCTTAAATCTGTTCAATGCAGGAAGCAGGAAACGGGCCATACCCACTGTATCTACATAAGTAAAATCATGTGCGATTCCCAGTCTGTCACAGTTTTTCATAATAAATCCCATATCAAAATCCGCATTGTGTGCAACCATAACCGCATCCTTGCTGAATTCAAGGAATTTCGGAAGCACTTCTTCGATAGTCGGAGCATCCATGACCATACTGTCATTGATACTGGTCAGCTGTTCAATGCGAAAAGGAATCGGTACCTTTGGATTTACAAATGTGGAAAAACGGTCCGTAATCTCACCATTTTCTACCAGTACGGCGCCAATCTCTATGATCTGACAGGTCAGCGAAGAAAAACCTGTTGTCTCAATATCAAAGACCACAAATCTACCGTTCAGCTTCTGACCTTTTCCATTGGTCACCATACCTTTTAAATCATCTACCAGATAGCCTTCCATTCCATAAAGGACCTTAAAATCAGAATCCTTCGGCACACATCCGCCCCAGGCATCGAAACAGTGATTTGCCTCCGGAAACGCCTGTACAACCCCATGGTCTGTAATGGCAATGGCCGGATGTCCCCACTCATAAGCACGTTTCACCAGAGATTTGGCATCCGTAACCCCATCCATATCGCTCATCTTTGTATGACAGTGAAGCTCTACTCTTTTCTGTGGGCTGGTATCTACTCTGGCAGTTGTAAAATTGGCAATTTTCTTAATCCCGGCTATGGATGCAATAGTCAGTTCACTGTCAAAACGGTCTACTGTTGTCACACCGCGAAACTTCAGAAAAGCCCCTTTCTTTACATGTTCTGTCACTTCCGGCACCTGTTCATTGCGCAAAAACATCTTCACAACAATACTGTCCGTAAAGTCTGTGATCGGGAAGATAAGAATTGTTTTTTCATTACGGATTTCTCTGGCTTCAACCTCCATAACCTGTCCGCGGACGATCACCTCACCCATCTCACCGGTAATCGTCTCAAGTGCAACAGGCTCTCCTTCGAAATCTCTTCCATAGATAACATCCGGATTGCTGTCCCTTCTGAATCCACCCCGGAAATCTCCCTTCCTGTTGTCTTTGCGGTCTGCAAATGCAGCTTTTTTGTCCTTCTTTTCCTGCTGTCCCTTATCAGTCTTTTTCTCTGCTTTCTTCTCTGCTGTTCCTGCTTCTTCAGACTGAGCCGGCTCTTCATTCTTACTGTTTAATTTCGCATGACGGATTACATTTTCCACTTCCTGAGCGATCTGCACTGCTGCATTCTTACGGTACTTACTTTCCTGCGTCTCCCTGAACTCAAGTTCCACCTTTAAGTCCATTCCGCATCTTTCGCAGAAAACCTTCTGCAGATATTCGATCAGGATCCCGCTCTTTTCTCTGGCTATTACAGAGTCAGGAAGGATCATATGAAGATCATTTTCTCCGGGAAAAGAAATCTGCGCCTGTCTGAACATATTGTATTCCAGCATATTGTAGCTGCGCAGTTCCAGTTCCATGCTGGATCTGTAAGTTTCCAGAAAGTTCTGAGGATTGTACTGACCGGAAAGGCGGAATTTCTCAATAACTGTAACTGTTACATTCAGTCCTGCAAAAATCTGTCTCTCTATCTGTTCTTCCAGTTCAAAGATATGCTTCTTATGAATCCAGCGTTCACTTTTTATATACACCCATATATGAGTTCTGGAAGGATTGCAGGACACTCTGGTCACAAAAACCATGTCCAGCAGTTCTTCCAGTTCTTTCTTCACTTTTAAGCTGGGAAATACGTCAAAAAAGTCTTTTTCCAAAATAAAATCTCCTCGTTGATCTGACAGGAAGTCTTCGTTCCAAATGTTACTTCCAGTTCAGAAGCTCTTCCCGCAACGTATCCAAAAGCTGATCTTCCGGAACTTTCTTTATGATCTCACCATGTTTGATCAGAAGTCCCACACCAACTCCGCCTGCAATTCCGATATCTGCCTCTTTTGCTTCTCCGGGTCCGTTTACCACACAGCCCATAACTGCTACTTTAATATCAAGCGGGATATCCTGCACCATGGTTTCTACCTTATTTGCAAGACCGATCAGATCGATCTGTGTGCGTCCACAGGTTGGACATGACACAACTTCTATGCCACCTTTGCGAAGCCCCAGAGTTTTCAGGATACGTTTTGCGGATTTAATCTCTTCTAAAGGTGCTCCTGTAAGAGAGACACGAATGGTATCACCGATTCCCTGATTCAGGATGATCCCCAGTCCGATAGCAGATTTAATGTTTCCGGAATAAAGAGTTCCGGCTTCTGTGATTCCTACATGAAGTGGATAATTCGTCTTCTCCGCGATCAGTTCATGAGCCTTTGCACACATAAGGACATCCGAAGATTTGATGCTGATCACCAGATTGTCATATCCCAGGTCTTCGATGATATGAACTTTATCCAGCGCACTCTCCACCAGCCCCTCTGCAGTGACTCCATGATATTTCTCCACAAGTTCTTTCTCAAGAGAACCGCTGTTTACACCAACACGAATGGGTATTCCTCGCTCCTTTGCCACATCAACCACTGCTTTGATTCGCTCTGTACTGCCGATATTTCCGGGATTGATCCGGATCTTATCTGCACCGTTTTCCATGGCTGCAATAGCAAGACGATAATCAAAATGGATATCTGCCACAAGTGGTATATGGATCTGTTTTTTGATTTCCTTCAGTGCTTTTGCAGCTTCCATAGTCGGTACTGCACAACGGATAATATCACAGCCAGCCTGCTCCAGTGCCAGGATCTGAGCTACTGTCTGTTCTACATCTTCAGTTTTTGTATTTGTCATGGACTGGATTAAAATCGGGTTGCCGCCGCCAATCTTTCTGTCTCCGATCTGAATCACTTTTGTATGATCTCTGTACATAATTTTCCTCTTCTCTCATTTGGTATCAAACAGATATTCACAATCCGCTTTACAGTTTGATTAATTTACGTGTACTGCTGAACAGCTATCTGATTTCCAGAAGTTTTCTCTTCAGTTCTTCTTCCATGCGGTGCATTTCCATCTCTGCTGCCTGTCTCTTCTGACGGCCTTCCATCTGGATCCGCATCACATCATCCAGAGTCTGGATCAAATCTGCATTTGTCTTCTGGAGTGTTTCAAGGTCAACTATTCCACGCTCTGATTCCTTCGCTGTCTCAACCGTTGCCATATGAAGTGTCTCTGCATTCTTTCTGAGAAGTTCATTGGTAATATCTGTTACCTGTCTCTGTGCCTGTGCCGCTTCTGCAGAGTGAGCAATTCCCAGAGCAAGCACCATCTGACTTTTCCATAATGGAATTGTGTTTACGATCGTTGTCTGTATTTTCTCAACCATTACCGTATCATTATTCTGGATCAGCCGGATCTGAGGCGCTGTCTGCATGGCAATCGTACGGGTAAGTTCCAGATCATGCAATTTCTTTTCAAATCTGCTGCATTTCTCATCCAGGTCTCTGGCTGCCTGCGCGTCTTCGGGAAGCCCGCTCAGAGCTGCCTTATTTTTCATTTCTGCAAGCTTTCCGTTTCTGGTTTCTTCCAGTTTCTTTTTTCCGGCAAGGATATACATGGTAAGTTCTTTAAAATAATTCAGGTTCTGTTCATACATCTTGTCCAGCATGGCAGAATCTTTCATAAGGCGCACCTGATGTTGCTGAAGAGAATCTGTAATCTTCTCCACATTGACTTGTGCTTTGTCATATTTGTTTTTCAGATTTTCAATCTTAGAAGTCTGCTTTCTGAAAAATCCAAAGAATTTTCCTTCCTCCTGTACATCGAAATCTTTCAGTTCTCCCACAACATTACTGATCAGTTCTCCAATCTCACCCAGATCCTGTGTCTTTACATTCTCAAGAGCTGTATCAGAAAAGTCCGCCATTTTTTTCTGGGTTCCTGCACCATACTGAAGAATCTGATTAGTATTCTCAATATCAATCTTTGTAGCAAAATCATTTACCATTTTCTGTTCTTCCGGTGTCAGTACAGGCACTTCTTCCTTCTGTGTCTGCTTTTTGGGGAGCACTTCTTCTTTCTTTTCAAACTCTCCAAGATCCGGCTCCAGTGTTAATGATGGTGTTTCCATTTCAAAATCTTTAAATTCGTTTCCCATGTCCTCTGCCGCTCCTTTTTATCCTTTTTTATTTTCAGTTCTTTTTCATTTTTGCAAAGTCATCATCTGTCAGACCTTCCTGTGCAAGCAGCGTATGAAGCACTGAAATATCACTTGAAACATCCCACGCAGTATCCTGAAAGGCAGAATCCAGAAGTTTTTCAAATGCCTGATTCAGTGTATCCAGCGTATCCTCTATCTCCTTTTTGGATGCCTGGATATTCTCTCCCTGCACAGGCTGCTGATCCATTTCTTCATATGCATCCAGCAGCTTTACTGTCATGGGCAGATAATAATTCATCAGTTTCTTCAGATCCGGAATAATCTCCGGATGCTTCTGCGCCCGTTCAAAAATCTTCTCCACAATCAGTTCCATTCTGGATATTTTTGCAGAAATCTCCTCTCCAGGAATCGCATCGTTGCTCCTGTGGATCTTATCCAGAAATTCATTTCCTTTATCCAGCACCTCCTGCACTTCAGGCGGTGTGTTCTTTCTGTTTCTCTCCTGTTCAGCCTGATGTTTTTCTTCTTCCTGTTTCTTCTGCTCAAGTGCCTTCTGCGTCTGCGTATATTGCAGATAAGTCTCATTACTGGTGATCAGACAGGTTTCCTGTTCATCAATATGTCCCTGACGGAACCATCTGTCATCAATCATCTTTTTAATATCTTTTTTAACGAATTTCACCGGCTTATTTACTGCTGCAGATAATTGTTCAAAATTACAGTATGTGTGATTTCCCAGTGTGTCAATATACTTCTGAAAACGTTCCAGTTTACCCAGTTTTTTAATGCCGCCTGCGAGAAGTCCCACTCCAGTCAAAGCTCCGACTGCCATAAAACAGGTTCCACCGGTCACGAGGGAGCTCATATGTCCCACCGCACCAAAAATGCTGAGGACCAGAGTTCCCAGTCCCATTCCACTGGCAAGGATTCCACCTGAAACAGCAATCATCATGCCTTTCATTCTTCCCCCGGTGTTCCTTTCATAAAGAGTCAGCATCTTCTCTTTTGCTTTCTCCTTCTCAATCCTCTGACGTTCCTGCTCCTGTTCACGTTCCCGCCTGCGCCTTTCTTCAAATTCTTTTGTTTTATTGCGGTATACCCCGGAATCACCGGACTGACTGTTTCCGGTTCCAAATACATTATTCAGACCATTTTTGATTGCCTCGCTTCCGGAATCTACAGCAGAATTTACTGCGCTGTTAACAGTCTGTCCCACCGTCTGCTTAATATCCTCGGTCATCTGGCGGTAATCTTTAGTAGAAACTGCTGTGTCTATGATCTTTTTTATTTTGTCTCCAAGTTCTCCTAATTCATCAAAATTCTCGCTCATATTTTCCTCCATTTTCTATTCCATATTATAGCGAAATCCTCTATAAAAAACAAGACTGGCAGATTTTTTGTTACTGTATGTGAACAGTAACGATTTTTCAATTTTTCATTAAAATTGGAAATTTCCCATTGAACTTAGCAGACAAAAGTTTTACAATGGTAAAGAGATAAACAGTAATCACACTTGTAAATACTGTAAATATGTGTGAACGGAGGAAAGATTCATTATGGAAAAAAAGAATATCGACTGGAGCAGCTTAGGCTTCGGTTACGTACAGACCGATTATCGTTATGTATCTAAATTCAAAGACGGCGCATGGGATGCCGGAGAACTGACAACAGATCCTAATGTAACACTGAACGAATGTGCAGGTGTTTTCCAGTATGCGCAGACAGTTTTCGAAGGAATGAAGGCTTACACTACAGAAGACGGACATATCGTTACTTTCCGTCCTGACTTAAATGCAGAACGTATGGCAAACTCAGCAAAGAGACTTGAGATGCCTGTATTCCCGGAAGACCGTTTTGTTGATGCAATTGTTCAGACTGTAAAAGCTAACGCAGCATATGTTCCGCCATACGGTTCAGGCGCAACTTTATATGTTCGTCCATATATGATGGGTACTAACCCGGTTATCGGTGTAAAACCTGCTGATGAGTATATGTTCCGTGTATTCACTACACCTGTAGGACCATACTTCAAAGGCGGTGCTAAACCGATCACAATCCGCGTCAGTGATTTCGACCGCGCTGCACCTCATGGAACAGGCCATATCAAAGCAGGTCTTAACTATGCAATGAGCTTACATGCAATCGTAGATGCTCACAAGAACGGATTCGATGAGAACATGTATCTTGATGCAGCTACACGTACCAAGGTAGAAGAAACAGGCGGTGCTAACTTCATCTTCGTTACAAAAGACGGCAAAGTTGTCACACCGAAGTCCAACAGTATCCTTCCTTCTATCACACGTCGTTCCTTAATCTATGTTGCCAAGGAATACCTGGGATTAGAAGCTGAGGAAAGAGAAATATACTTCGATGAAGTAAAAGATTTCGCTGAATGTGGTCTCTGCGGTACTGCTGCAGTTATCTCTCCTGTTGGAAAGATCGTTGATCATGGCAAAGAAATCTGCTTCCCAAGCGGAATGGAGAAAATGGGTCCGGTTATCCAGAAACTCTATGATACATTAACAGGAATCCAGATGGGACGTATCCAGGCTCCTGAAGGATGGTTAAAGGTTATCGAATAATTTTTTCTGTAAATAGCAAATCCTGCAGAACACCGTTTCTTGTTTCTGCAGGATTTTTTGTTTAAACATTTCTGTAACTATTCAGCAGTCTACTATCCCGATTTTCTTTTTCTGTCTTATTTCTTTCTCTCATACTTCACAAACTGGTATTCCAGGTCAAAATATGTCTGCTCATCGCTCTCTGCCGTAATCTCCCATTCATCATCTTCATCCAGATTCGGGAAGTGGCTGTCTGCTTCGTAAGCGAAGTCAATCTTTGTAACGTGTGCCACATCACAGTATGGGAGCATCTGTTCATAAATACTGTCACCGCCAATACAGTAAACATCTTCTGTCGGATATTTCTTTATTTCTTCCAGTGCCTCTTCAATGCTGTGTACTACGATCGCACCTTTTGCGTCATAATCTTTATTTTTTGTGATTACAATGTTAGTTCTGTTTTTCAGAGGCAGGCCATTTGGAAAGCTTTCCAGCGTTTTTCTGCCCATTACAACTACTTTTCCACTTGTTTCTTCACGAAACATTTTCATATCTGCCGGAATACTTACCAGAAGCTTGTTGTCCTTGCCAATTCCCCAGTTCTGATCTGCTGCTACAATAACATTCATTATAAATTTTCCTCTCTTACTTGTTTTCTATAGTTTCGTTCTTTTAAAGGTATTTGCTCCAGTACTGTAAGCTATCTAATAAATAAAACTACTATCTCTTTGTATTTCATAAATCAGTAACAAAATTAAATAGCCACTGGAATATTCTTAATCTGCGGCCATGTCTCATAGTTCTCTACAATCAGATCATCCGTTGTAAACTGATAGAAGTCTTTCACTTCCGGATTAAGTTTAACGATTGGTGCCGGATAAGGTTTTCTCTTGATCATTTCTTTTACCACAGGAATGTGACGGTCATAGATATGGCAGTCAGCAACTACATGAAGCAGCTCTCCAGCTTCCATATCACATACCTGTGCGATCATCATAAGCAGAATTGCATACTGGCAGACATTCCAGTTATTTGCCGTAAGAATATCCTGTGAACGCTGATTGAGGATTGCATTCAATGTCAGTTTCTCATTTCCCGGTGTCTGAGTTACATTAAATGTCATAGAGTATGCACATGGATACAGGTTCATCTCATGCAGATCCTGATGCACATAAATATTTGTCATGATCCTACGGCTGAATGGATTGTTTTTCAGATCATAGATGACTCTGTCTACCTGATCCATCATGCCTTCTTTATACTGATGTTTCACTCCAAGCTGATATCCGTAAGCTTTACCGATAGAACCATTTTCATCTGCCCAGCTATCCCAGATATGACTGTGAAGCTCATGGATGTTATTGGATTTCTTCTGCCAGATCCAGAGAATCTCATCCATGGCGCTCCTTAATGCAGTACGTCTGAGTGTCATAGCCGGAAATTCTTTTCGAAGGTCATATCTGTTTACCACACCAAATTTCTTAATTGTGTAGGCAGGTGTTCCGTCCTCCCACACCGGGCGGACCTTCTCTCCTTCTGTGCTCGTACCATTCTCCAGGATATCCTGGCACATTTTTATAAATACATCATCTGCGTAACTCATTATTTTCTACTCTCTCGCTTTCTTATTTTTTATATTCTTCTATTATACAAGTATGTTCCCTTGTTTTCTTATTATAGTTGATACCTACCATCAAAAGATTACCTTTATATTCTTCCAGACTCGCGCAATATTCCTTATTTTTTATCTGTGAAATTGCACCCTCTGCGCTTTTATTCCACTTTAACTCCACAACCATTGCTGGTTTATCCGGAAATTTTTTTCTTGGAATAAATACAATATCTGCAAATCCTTTCCCACCAGCCAGTTCTCTGTGCATTGTATAAAAATTGCGGGCCGCATAGAGTGCCAGTGAAATCGTGTAGCTTAATGCATTTTCATCATTATATTGAAGATGTGATGTCTCAAAATGAGCCTCTTTTATCCCTTGTGCAACCTGCTTTGGTCTCATTTGCCAGATTGCCTTTAAGGTGTCCGCTGAATTTTTCAGTGCTTTTGATACTTCGCCCCAGTCAGCAACCGAAACCGTATTAACATATTCCTCACGTATTTCTGCATTTGGAATTGATACACACCGATTTTCATAATCATATGTCAGATATCCCAAATGCACCAATAATGTAAGAACATCATCTTCATTTCTGAACGTTGTCATATCATTTGTAAAGCTTCCCGTATTCACCGGAATGCTTTCACCTGCAATCATGCTTAACACATCATCCTTCAAACCTTCAAAATTCATTTCTATGTAAACTTTCAAAGCTTCAAAGGTCTCTGTCTGATTCCAGTAATTTCCAATCTCACCCAGTCTCATGCTGCTCACAACAGAACGCGGACTATATACAGAGGCAACTCCCTTAAATGAATAGCCATCATACCAGTTTTTAATCTCTTCCATATCCATCTGATACTTTGCGCACAATGTCTGAACTTCATCCTCAGTAAATCCCACATACTCACCCAGAGGTCCTGGATTCAACATAGAAAATTCATCAAACATATTCAAAGCAGAATGTGTTCCGTACTTCTTAACAGGAAGAATACCTGTCATATAAGCCAGATGGATATAGCCTTTATCCTTTAGTAAATCCCGTAAAAAGTCAAGATATTTCTCCTGTGCTTCTTTATCCTGCTTATACTCACGAAAAATACAATCCCATTCATCAATAATAACCACAAAAGGACATCTGCTGTAAGCATAGACATCCTGCATAGATTCAATCAAGTCATTTTCATCAAAAAAATCCACGTCCGGATAAGCGCTTCTCAGCTCTCGCAATACAATTTTCCTGACTCGTTCCATTAGCTCCTGAATATTATTACTGCGACTCAAAAAATCCTGCATATTCAAAAAAATCGTATCATATTTATTGAGATATTTTTCAAAATCTGTGTCTTTTGCAATTTTAAGATTAGAAAATAACTCTTTTGAATCGCACCCTTTACTGTAATATGCTGTCAGCATATTTGCAGCCATAGACTTTCCGAAACGTCTTGGTCTGCTGACACATATGTTCTTCTGTAAAGTGTGTAAAACAGAATTTGTATACCGTATCAAACCCGTCTTATCTACATAAATATCAGAATTGAGTGCTTCCTGAAATTTGGAGTTATCCGGATTCAAATAATTTCCCATTTAATCCCCCTCTTTTTCATGCAACAGCCACAGTCTCTTCTCCAGACATCTGAATTCTACCCTTGTTACATCTCCGCAATATTCTCCATCTGCATGAAGAACCATCGGTTTATCAAGCAGCACTCTGAACCCGTTTTCTTCCCTGATATTGAATCCGTTGATTCTCTCCTGCTTCGCTGCAACCAGAAATGGAAGGAGAAAAAAGGTCTGCCATTTTGCGATACCGGAAGCGCTGCTCAAAGACAGTCTGCCATCCTCCGGCGAAGCCTTTGGCGCCATTGGGACACCACCACCTTCTGCCGGCAGATTCATGGCAGCTGCGAAGATCATTTTCGGCAGGATAAATCCTCCATATTCTGTTATCACTTTTGCATTTGCAGTTTCCATTGTAAAAAGTGACTGGACCGTTAATGCAAGATATGTAAGTTTTCCCAGATGAAAGCGGTTTAAAACCTGTTTCAGTCTGGAATGCAAAGCTTTCTTACACACCAGTGCATCCAGTCCAAGTCCTGCACTGATGCCAAAAATTCTCGGCTTTTCACACCCTTCCCAGCTTACCTGACCAAGATCTATCCTGTAAAGTTCTTCTCCCCGCTGGTCTTTTCTGATACTGGCGCAGATTTGTTTCAGGCTTTCTTTCGGTGTTTTTGGCAATTTTAAGTTTCTGCCAAAATCATTTCCCGAACCTGTCGGAATTACTCCAAGCCGTACTCTGTCAAAATCTGTAATTCCATTCAGAACCTCGTTGAGCGTTCCATCGCCGCCAACTACGATCAGATAAATAGGGTCATCACCCTTCATGGAAGAAATCTTCTCTGCCAGCTTCGTCGCATGTCCCTGATATCTGGTTGTATGCGCCACATATTTTATTTTATACCCGCGAAGCAGACGCTGTGTCTCATTCCATACCCGGTGCGCCTGCCCCGTTCCCGCTCCGTTATTTACAATAATCTGTATTCTTCTCATTTTTCCTCACAATTATATCTGTTTTCACTGCCCAAAATATTCTTTATCCAGATACTCTCTGGAAACGCTATAGTATCTATACTATACAATATTTGGCTTCCACATACAAGAGCACAGCCAACCAAAATCCTTGTGATCGCCACATATTTATTACTGTTTTCTATTCTATATCAATTTTCATGCAAGAAGTCAAAATAATATACAAATCCGTCAAAATATTGAAAGCATTTTTCTCAAAAAGTATTTATAATGTAGGTAGAATATGTTGTGGTGCAATTTCAGCACCACAGCAGTCAATAAAACTTAAACATAAAAACTTATAAAATAAATCATTTCAGGAGGTTTTTACAATGGAAAAAAGATGGTGGAAAGAAAGCGTCGTATATCAGATTTATCCTCGCAGCTTCTGCGACAGCAACGGAGATGGTATCGGTGATCTGAACGGTATCACAAGCAAACTTGACTACTTAAAAGAGCTTGGTGTTGATGTTATCTGGCTCTCTCCTGTTTACAAATCACCGAATGATGATAACGGATACGATATCAGTGATTATCAGGATATCATGGACGAATTCGGAACAATGGAAGACTTCGACCGTATGCTCGCTACAGCTCACGAAAAAGGCATCAAAATTATGATGGACCTTGTTGTAAACCATACTTCTGACGAGCACAAATGGTTTATCGAGAGCCGTAAATCCACAGACAATCCATACAGAGATTACTATATCTGGCGTCCTGCAAAAGAAGACGGCAGCCTTCCGAACAACTGGGGCTCCTGCTTCTCCGGTCCTGCATGGGAATATGATAAAACAACAGATATGTATTTCCTGCATCTGTTCTCTAAAAAGCAGCCAGACCTCAACTGGGACAACCCGGTCGTACGTCAGGAAGTTTTCGACATGATGAACTGGTGGCTGGAAAAAGGTGTTGATGGATTCCGTATGGACGTTATCAGCCTGATCTCCAAAGAGCAGCCGGAACTCCCGGACAAAGAACCTGGAATCAACGGATATGCAACATTTAATGTATCTGCAAACGGTCCTCATGTACATGAATACCTTCAGGAAATGCGTCAGAAAGCATTAAACAATGCAGATACCATCACAGTAGGTGAATGCTCCGGTGTTACTCTCGAAGAAGCAAAGAAATACGCAAGAAGCGACGAAAAAGAACTGAACATGGTATTCCAGTTTGAACATATGGATGTTGACAGCGATGAAAAAGCCGGCAAATGGACAACCAGAAAAATGGATCTTCGTGACCTCAAAAAAATTCTTACCCGCTGGCAGAAAGGTCTCCAGGACATTGCATGGAACAGCCTTTACTGGGAGAACCACGACCAGCCAAGAAGCGTTTCCCGTTTCGGTAACGACAGCGATGAATACAGAGAAATCTCTGCAAAAATGCTTGCAACCTGTATTCATATGATGCAGGGTACTCCTTACGTATATCAGGGTGAAGAGCTTGGTATGACAAACTGCCCGTTCAACACTCTCGAAAACTTCCGCGACCTCGAAAGTATCAATGCTTTCCACGAATTAACGGAACAGGGCAAAATGACCGAGGAAGAAATGATGGCAGCGATCGGCTACAAAGGTCGTGACAATGCCAGAACTCCAATGCAGTGGGATGACAGTGCCAACGCAGGATTCTCCGGTGCCGATGCTACACCATGGATCATGGTGAACCCGAACTACACTAAGATTAATGCAAAAGACCAGGTAAGCCGCGAGGATTCCGTATTTAAATATTATCAGAAACTGATCAAACTTCGTCACGAAAGTGATCTGATCGTTTACGGTACCTATGATCTGATTCTTGATGACGATAAAGATATTTACGCTTACATCCGTACACTCGGAGATGAAAAACTCATCGTATATTGCAACTTCAGTGAAAATACCCGCGAAGTAGAACTTTCGGAAGAATTCACAGACGGAAAGATTCTGATTTCCAACTACAACGATGCTAAAGTAAGTGAAAAGATTACCCTCAGACCTTATAAGGCAATCGTAATCCAGAAATAATAAATGATTTTGCTTCTTATGAATCACAGTAATTCCCAGATTACTGTAATTTTCTGAAGAATCAGTGACTGTGAAAAATACTGAACAGTTACCGGAAATATATTTTCTCATATACAACCTCATAAGGATGCTGCCAGATTATTCTGGCGGCATTCTTCTATTTTATCCCCAAGACTTATGAGCAACAGTGACAATTTTTTTGCATTTATTTCAAGTTTTTTTGTGCAATACTTGCGTTTTTGTATATTATTGTGCTAAAATATCCACATAACAGGATATAAGATTTCAAAATACTTTTGCATTTTCACTCTTATATCTACAGACTTTTTTTACATCGGGGTGTTTCAAATGATTACAATCAAAGAAATGGCAGAAATGCTGGGAATCAGTACCACAACGGTATCTAACGTCATTAACGGAAAAACCAGCGAAGTCTCTCAGAAAACTGCCGAAAAAGTCCAGAAGCTTCTGGATGAATATGACTATGTACCTAATATGAGTGCAAAGAACCTTGCGCAGAATCATTCCAGACTGATTGGAATTGTCCTAAAAGGACGCAAAGACAAATACGAAAATATTTTTGCAGATCCATTTCACGGAGAATTGCTTGGTGCCCTGGAGGCAGCGATCCGTGAACATGGATATTATATGATGCTTTATACATCCGAAGACATCAACGAAATCGTCCGCAATGTAGTAAGCTGGAACACCGAGGGACTGATTCTTATCGGTATGCTCCATGATGACTACCTGCGAATCAAGAGTAAATATAAGAATCCTGTTGTCCTCATCGACAGTTATACGCCAAAAAATATTGCCAAATATGTAAATATCGGTCTTGATGATGAGCAGGGTGGATATCTGATGACTAAATATCTTCTGGAGTGCGGTCACCGGAAGATTGCTTTCCTTGCTGATAATATGGAAGGTGTAGATTATGTCCGTTATACCGGTCATCAACGTGCTCTTCAGGAATATAACATAGATGTAGATCTCGACAATCTTATCGTAATCCGTCCATCTAAATATGAACGTCAGGGAAGTATGGAAGAGATTTACGCTGTCGCACACAAATTCACTGCATTTATGTGCTGCTCAGATTATTATGCAGTCACATTGATGAAATATCTCCGCGAAAGGGACATCCGTTTTCCGGAAGACCTCTCTATCACGGGATTCGATGACAATCTGTATGCACAGGTAGTCTCTCCTCCCCTTACGACAATTCACCAGAATATCTCTCAGCGTGGAACTATGGCTGTCGAGTATCTGCTCAGAATGATTGACGGATGGACTCCAAAGTCTACTAGTATTACACTTCCGGTCAAACTTGTTGTACGTGACAGTGTTAAAATTCTGAATTCCGATAAACAGGATTAATTCATCGAATAACTATATATAAAAAGAACGAAACTCTTTCAAAATGCTTTTCTGGATTTTCGTTCTTTTTTCTCTATATCTATGTACCAAACAAGAATCAATTCACTGCTACATTAGATTTCAAAAACAAAAACAGAGAGCATAGATTGCTCCATGCTCTCCATCATTTTTTCAATTTTATATTGCTTTTTGACTATCTCATTTTCCTTATTACATTTCAATAACAAGGAACTGATAACCCTTCAACTCAATTTTATTTCCATCCATAGCTACATCATCATAGTTATTGATCAGAACTTTCTTGCACTCTCCTGCGAGCTCGATTGTCTGTGGCTCTTTCTGGTAATTACCAACTACAAGAAGATTCTTATCCCCTTTACGATAGTATGCCATCAGATTGTGTACGTCTTCCCATACAGGTTCCAGTTCTCCGTAAACAACAGTCTCTTTGTATTCCGGATCCTTACGCAGTGCGATAAGTTTCTTATAGAAACTTCTCACAGATTCCGGATCATTCATCTGGCTCTCTGCATTGATCTTTGTATAATTCGCATTGACCTTCAGCCATGGTTTACCTGTCGTAAATCCTGCATTCTCACCATCTGTCCACTGCATCGGTGTTCTGGCATTATCGCGGCTGAATCTGGAAACAGCTTTCAGCGCTTCCTCAGGTGTACATCCTGCTTCCAGAGCTACCTTGTACTCATCCAGACTGGAAATATCATCTACCTGATCAATAGATTCAAACTTCACATTCTCCATACCAAGTTCCTGTCCCTGGTAGATAAACGGAAGTCCGCGAAGCATAAAGTTCAGACCGCCAAGCATCTTCTTACTTGCGTCACAGCAGTCACCTTCCGGGATATATCTGCTGACACCACGAGGCTCGTCATGATTTTCAATAATATTGGAAACAAATCCGATATCGCCAATTTTTCTCTGTGTTGTAAAGCAACATTTCTTGTAGGCATCCGGAGTAATCTGTTTGCAGTCATACCATCCCTTGTCAGATGCCCCCCAGATAGTCTCTTCGAAGTCAAACATACTGGAGAAATATCCATTATCGCCGATGAAATCCGGAATCTCTTCATCCTTCTCATCGAAAACTTCACCGACAGAGAATGCATCGTATTTTTTAAAGGTGCGGTCTCTCATCTCGCCAAGGAAGTCACCGATTCCCTTTGCTTCTTTCAGCATCTTCCTGATACTGCAAAGACCGTCTTCACGATCCGGCTCATAGTCATGCATCGGAAGTGCTTTCTTGATATTGATAATCGCATCAATACGGAATCCACCAAGACCTTTATCCAGCCACCAGTTGATATTCTTATAAACTTCTTCCCTTACTTCCGGGTTCTCCCAGTTCAGATCGGGCTGTTTCTTATGGAAAACATGCAGATACTGTTTATTTGTTCCTGGAAGATCTTCCCATACAGGTCCGCCGAAATAAGAACGCCAGTTAGTTGGAAGTTCTCCTTCTTTCTTGTCACGCAGATAGAAGAAATTACCATATTTACCATCCGGATCCTCACATGCTTTTTTAAACCATTCATGTTCATCAGAACAATGGTTTACAACAAGATCCATCAGAATGTACATATCTCTCTTCTTAGCCTCAGCAATCAGTTCATCCATATCTGCCATGGTTCCGAAGCGAGGATCAATATCATAATAATCTGAAATATCATATCCCTGATCAGCTAACGGAGAGCGGTAGCAGGGGGAAAGCCAGATAATATCAACTCCCAGATCTTTCAGATAGTCAAGCTTCTCAATAACACCTCTCAGATCTCCAATTCCATCTCCATTGGTATCATAAAAACTCTTCGGGTAAATCTGATAAGCAACCTTTTCATTCCACCATTTCTTTACCATTGTAAAAATCCTCCTGTGTTTTTTATTAACCGGCGCTATTGTATGCTTTGTTCCCAGTATTATACCTCTTACCTTTAGCGCCTAAGGTCTCTTTTTCATTTACGGCAATTATATCAGAATCCAAGGCTTCTGTCTTATCTTTTTTTGATAAAAAAATACAAAATTTTGACTTTTTTATATTACCGATATTCTTATTTACTGTGTTTCTTTTAATGAATGTCTGCGGTACTGCAGTGGTGTTGTTGACGTATATTTCCTGAACTCTCTCAGGAAATTTCCCAGATTATTATATCCGCATTCCAGACAGATTTCCGTAACTGTAAGGTCAGACTCCTTCAGATAATGAATAGCCTTTTTTATCCTGTACTCATTCACATATTCCATAGGCGAACGCCCGATCACCTTCTTGAAAAATCTGCAGAAATACTGCTCATTCATCCCGATCAGCCCTGCCAGGTCACGTATATAAATTTTCTCTTTGTAATTCTCCTGTATATAAGTCAATGTGGTTTTGATCGTCTCAATCCTGTGGTCATGATTCTTCTCCGTTACCTCAAACAGATTATTCGCAGACAGAACTGCCAGAATCCGAAGCAGCGTTGATTTGATAAACAACTGTCGGGTGATATCATCCGTAACCGCCTCGCCGTCATAATAATTCTCCCGAAAAGAATCTCCGCCAAATACATTACGGATTTCTTCATAAGATTTTCTTACCGGTTCAAATGCCGGCTCATTCTTTCGCAGACATCTCGGAAATTGGATACTGCCATTTTGTACCGGCTGGATCAGATTCGTCTGAATCTGATCCAAAGCATATGCAGAGCTTAGCATATCCATATGAAAAACCACCGCATTTTCCACACAGCCGCCGTTTTTTTCAACAGAAATACTGTGAAGTTCCCCGGGATTAATAAAATAAAAACATTCCTCTGAAATGTTGAAACGTTCCATATTTACTTCCAGACAGAACTCTCCACCCGAAAAATAAAGCAGTTCTACTTCTTCATGCCAGTGATGTTTCACCATATTCCCTTTTATCCTTGTTCCTGTCTGATAGAACGCACAGGGAAAGTCCTGTGTACCATGGACGCGTATTTCCTTTAAAGTTGATGGTTGTTGATTCTGCATGAAGCTGCCTCCTGTTGTCATTGTTATTGTTATTATAAATCCGGCATCAAAAATCCGCAACTAAAAAGGACATCCGAAGATGCCTTTTTAATAGTAAGTATTTATACAATTTTGTGCCTGCTCAAAGAAACTGTCCTCTTCACATTGTCCAAGAACATATCCCTGAAACAGTTTTCCCATATCTGAGACAGCTCCCATGGAATTTTCACATAACGGACGTGCATTCAGTGTATATTCCCGGAGATATTTCCGTACCATATCTATTCCTTCCAGATCAATATCTTCATTTTCGATCACATCCACTCTGGCAGGATAACTTTTCATTATTTTTGCATATTCAGTACTACCTTCATAACTGGCTGTATACTGAAGAAATCTGAAAGCTGCATCTTTATTTTCTGAAGCATTGTTCAGAACATACTGCCAGGTTGCAATATTAGTGGATTTTTTCTCATGAAACATGGGAAGCGGTGCCATATGTATTTTATTTTTCCCATATACATCAGCATCAAGAAATGTACCCAGAGCCCCCGTATACATAAAAACACATCCATATTTTCCCCTGATAAATTTCTCTTCCATCTGCTCATACTGATCCACAAACTGTGCAGGAGATGTAATTTTCTCATCCAGCATACTCTTCATATATCTGGCTGCATCTTGGGTTTTCGAATCAGTCCAGTCGAAATAATCGCTACCCCAGAAATTAACAAATTGTGCAAGACTGTTATAAACATGTGTATTTTCCCATGCATCTCCATAAGCGTACTGATCTGAATTTTTCAAACTCTTCTGTAGAATATCAAAATCACCGGTATCCTTTATCTCATCGAGTCCTGCCTGTTTCAGCAGTTCCTGATTTACCCAGAACATCATAATGTCCATCTGAAAAGGGACAGAATATATATGTCCATTCTCTTCACAGATGCTTTCCAGATACTCCTGTGGAAAGCTGTCCCTTACTTCTTCTGTCATAACGTTTTTTTCCAGTGGTTCCAGATATCCCTTATGTTTAAACTCAGAAATCATCTCATCATTCACGGAAATCAAATCAATATTTTGGTCCCCAGAAGCCAGGATCGTGGATATTTTTGCCTGACGATTATCCGCATTGGATGGACATTTTTCCACAGTGATTTCCATATCAAGTTTTTTTTCTGTTTCCGCGATAAAATCCTGAAATCTTTTATTATCTGCATCAATATGCATGATCGTCAACTTTTGTTTATCTTCGTGAAACGACGATGAGGGGAGCTTAGATAAGCTCCCCGTACTTCCACATCCTGTAATAAGCAAACATACTGCAGTTATGAAAATTACAACACTTTTTTTCAAGCATTTCACCTCTGTTTTTTATCTTGGCCATCTGTCCTCTTTTGACATCAATGGTGCAAACGGTGCATGTGGGTGTGTCTGATACCAGTAAGCCACGCTTGCCACATCATCCTGACGTTCAAATAATCCTCTGTAACCTACTCCAATCTGCTGAATGGTCACACGCAGATCCTCATCAAAACAAATCGGATCCTGAATATGCCAGCGATAGAAACCTCTCATCGGCGGACAGTCATCATTATGATAGAAATTATGGATCAGCTCATCATGAGCAGAATAGTATGGGTAGCCCAGATATGGTGTATTATAATTTTGTTCCACAGTCTTTCCGTCCACCTGCTTTGCAAAACTCCAGGAGCCTCCAAAATAATCTTCTGTTCCGGTTCCGCAGATTGTGGGATATTCATCATCACCGTCAATATAGAATTTCATTTCACCTTCGCCCCACCAGTAACGTTCCAGTGTGGTAAGTGCAATATAAGTTCCTACATAATGACCTTTTCCTTTTACTCCGTCAAGGATTGTATAATCTTTCTGCTTCTCTGTCAGTCGCTCTCGCCTCCACTGTGCATGGAAATAAGTAATATCATCCGGAAGCTCATCATACAGACAGTAATCTACCTGATAGAAAAATGCCGGAATTTTATTTGCATGCTGATTTTCCAGAGTAATTTTTGCTTTTTTCTTAAACGGCATCGGGAAGTAACAGTTAAATCCTCTGCTTGGCACCACTGCCATTGGGACAGAATTTACAATACACTCTCTTCCAAAACCACAGCAAAAGAAATCTCCGAGAGGACTTTCCACAGATGGCGTTTCCTCATCATCCCAGTACATACGGATGACCAGATCTCTCAATACAAAGCAATCTGCATCGGTTGTCTTATTATCCACAGTGATCCAGATATGATTGATCTCACCAGGACCTTCCATCTCTGCAAGAGTTACAGTTGCACCTGGCTCAATATCCTTCAGGCAGGGACTTCCTTTTCTGGACGGTCCCAGATGGCTCGCTGCCATTCCGCCTTTACCTTTTTCTCCGTGTGGATTCTCTGCATTGATTGCACGGCTTCTTCCATGCTTTGCCAGAGCAATTCCACCAAGTCCACCTTTAAATGACTGATACATAATGTTTTCCTCCAATATCTTAGCATTCAGATAATCAGGCTTTTACTCCTCCTGCCATTATACCATCCATAATTTGTTTTTCAAAGACTGCAACAAAAATAATAATCGGTAAAAGAATAATCCATCCCATTGCACTTACCAGATCCCACGGAACTCCATACATGTTGTCACGCAGCGGAAGCTGTACAATGGCAACGGAAAGAACCTGAATGCCATTTGAATAAAATAACGGTGTGAAGAAGTTATTCAAGCAGGTAATAAAGTTGATAATACACACAGTTGCAATTGCAGGTTTCATAAGTGGCAATACGATTGTAAAAAGTCTCTGTGAAAAAGTTGCACCGTCAATCGCTGCTGCCTCTTCCAGTGAAATAGGGATTTCCCCCACAAAGTTTCTCAGGATCAGAACCGTAAACGGGATAACAGTACTGATATACAGCAGAATCAATCCTGGATATGTATCATATAATTTTACTTTCTGCATGAACTCATACAATGGTCTTGCTGTAACAACCTCAGGAATTAACATAGTTGCAATAATAAATGCAAAAGCAATATTGATTCCTTTTGTAGTGAAACGTGAGAATCCGTATGCAGCCATTGCACAGAATACAGTACTGATAACCAGTGTAAGACCTACGATCAATACTGTATTTCCCACTTTTGACAAAAGTCCTACATTCTCGAGCAGGAACTTGTAGCTTTCCAGTGTCGGATGATCCGGCAGATAATCAATCGGTGTTTTAAATAATTCTCCGGAAGGTGTAATAGAGGAAATAAAAATCCAGTATACCGGGAACAGGATAATAAATGAGACAATTGCAAACAGTACCCATCTTCCACCAGCCACTACACCATGATATATGTTATATTTCTTTGAATCTTTTTTCATGGTATTTCCTCCTCTAGTTATCAATCTTGTTCATAACATGTATATTCAGCCAGCTGAATACTGCCATCACAACAAACAGTAACATTGCCAGTGCAGATGCATAACCGACATTCAGATTGGTAAACGCTTCTGTCGTGATTCTGTATGCGATCAGTGCCGTATCTTCTCCAGGACCACCTGAAGTCATAGAATATACAATATCAAAGGTTGTCAGTCTCCATAAAGTAAATGGAATAGTTAAAGTCAACACATTTTTCAGTATCAACGGTAATGTAATCTTGAAGAAACACTGGATTCCATTTGCCCCGTCTACTTTTGCGGCTTCATAGATATCACCCGAAATAAACTGCAGACCGGATAATACAAGAATCGCAAAGAACGGAAGATCTTTCCACAGATCCATGGCAATTACAGCAGCTCTTGCAGATCCTGTATTGATGAGCCAGCTATTCTGGTATCCATGGACAAACCATCTGATAAAGTCATTGATCAGACCATAATCATTATTGAATGCCCATTTTGCAGCCATACCTACAACAACTGCCGGCATTGCCCAGGGAATCAGTACAATCGTACGAAGAAAGCGGCGTCCCTTAAACTTCATATTTAATATCAGAGCAAGACACACGCCTAATATTACATGTAATATCATAGATACCACTACAAATACTACTGTAAATCGTATGGATGTAAGCACTTTTGGATCTGAAAAAACTTTCAGATAATTTTTGAATCCGCAGAATTCGTCCACTCCTGCCAGAATTCTGATGTCACAAAAACTATTTTTAACAGTCATTAAAATAGGATATAATGTTGTGAATCCACGGATGATAACTACAGGCAAAACCAGCAGCCATGGAATCCATTTCATCGATTTTTTACTGATTGTCACAGGAACTCCCTCCCTCATATCTTTAAGCACAGGTATAAAGCAGATTGTTCTGCTTTATACCTTCATTTATTATGTCAGTTTTTATGTATCAGTATTTCCAAATTCTTTAAACGAGTAATTGTTTTTTACTGATATGTCTCAACTAATTCCTGAGCTTTCTCACAGAACTCATCTACTGTGATCTCATCTTTCATGCAGGACTGGAAGATTGTTCCCATATCACTGATGAATTCCATTGTCTGCGCTACCATCGGACGTCCCTGTACATTGCACTCTTCTGCATACTGGCTGTACATTTCTTTTGCAGGATCAGTATCCGGAACAACTTTTTCTGCAACATCCTTTCTTGCAGGATATCTGTCAAATGCTTTATAGGATGCTTCCATTCCACCTTCATCTGCCATATACTGCAGGAATTTAATTGCTGCATCTTTATTCTTTGAGGCACTGTTAAGTACATAGTTCCAGGAATCTGTAAAGATTGCTCTTTCTCCGTTTCCACTGAAATCAGGTACCATTGCCATATGAATCTTGTCTTCACCAAGCATATCTGCCTTTGCATAATCAGTGCCCAGACCCCACATAAACCAACATCCGTATTTACCATCGTTTATTTTTGGATTCATCTGGTCATATTTGTCTGCAATCTCATCAATTGGTGTTTCATTGTTTGCTACCAAGTCATGCAGAAACTGAATTGCTTCCTTATTTTCCTCTTTCGTCCAGTCAAAGTAATCTCCACCAAACATATTTACAAACTGTGCAATTTCATTAAATGAATAAGTTTTTTCCCAAGAACCACCATATCCGTAACGTCCATCTTTAGAAACCGCTTCCATGTACTTCATAAAGTCTTCTTTTGTATCAATCGATTCAATTCCTACTTCATCCATAATTTCCTGATTTACCCAAAAGGCAAGATATCCGGAATATCCAGGAACACCTACGATGTTTCCGTCTTTATCTGTAATCATGTCCGCAATATAACCCTGAGCAAACTGATCAACGATATCATCTGTCATAACTGTATCGTTGAGTCCATCCAACCATCCGGAGTTCTTGAATGCAGCACTCATTTCATCGTTAATCTCAATAACATCCACGGAAGAATCTCCCGTAGAAAGAATTGTTGTGATCTTCTGCTGACGTGTGTCTGAATCGGTGGGTGCTGCAACAACATTGATATTTAATCCTGTTGCCTCTTCTACATTTGCAAGCCAGTCATCAAAATCCGGGTCTGTAGTATTGACACTATATAAAGTAAGATCATACTTCTCTTCTGCGGATACACTTACAACATTTCCCATCATTCCTGCTACCATTGTTGCAGCTAAAACTGCACTTAACACTTTTTTCCTCATATTCTCTCCTTTTCCGAACAGTTCTCTCGCATCAACTGTTCTGTGTTATTTGGTAATTAAAGAATAACAAAAACACTCTTTTTACTAAATACAATTTCTTTTGATTGATTTATATTATTTTTCGTTCTATTGTTTTTTTCATTCTGATTTTTTATAATACAGATAGCAGATGAACACTGTGTTGCATCTTTACAGAATTGCTGTATAATATGGCAATCTTCAAAAAGATACCTGATAAAATCAAACCTATTCATATAAGGAGTATTATGTGTAATGAAACTCAACTTGAAAAAAATAAATTATCATAAATGGATTCCTTCCAGATTTTCCTCATTTCAGGCAAAACTCCTGATTGCCTTTCTGGTTGCAACCCTGCTTCCTCTGACACTTGTTGCACTGGTCAGTTACCATGTTTCCTATAATCTTGCCAGAGACCGAATCACAAACTCTGCATTGATGTCTGATGAACAGCTTATTTTTCAGCTTAACAGCCGTCTGAACCAGACCGAAAACGTTGCTGACACCATCCAGTATCAGATGTACGCTTTTGAACACTCTTCCCCAGATCAGGTTGGCACCATGCAGGCATTAACATCCATGAGAAGCAATATTTCATTATATAAATCTACATTTGATTTCTTTCATATATATGTTTTTTTAAAACCGGAACAAACCGGAGCTGATGAGGGTATATATTTCTTTTCCACAGATAAACTTTTCAATTATGGAATCAGCGAATCTGAATTACATTCCATAGGTTCTTCTTCCCTGTGGCTGTTAAAGAAAAATACCACCTTACCCAGAGTTATATCTGCTTCCAAAAGAAGCGCAAATACACTGCTGTGTTTTCGTGCTCTTCAGGACAAATCCAGCAATGTTCTCGAATATGCTTATTGTATTGCACTTGACTGCGATGAATTTTCCCGGTATCTTCAGACTTCTGCTTCTGATACCGCAATTTCCAGTTACATTCTGACACCACAGGGACAAATTGCAGCTCACAGTGATTCTTCCCGTAATCAGACCTGGATTTCAGATTCAATAAAACAGATGTTTCTGGAAAATACCAATTCCTTCTTTAAAGACAATGACATCTACTATAACTGCCGCACTCTGGATAACGGTTGGCTGCATATTACGGAAATCCCGGAAAACTATATCAAAAGCAATACACAGGTACTGATCAAAACACTGTTGATCACTGTAATTATTTCTCTGCCGCTGACTATTTTTATTGTAATCCTTTTTTCCAGGAAACTGACAAGCAGAATTGCCGCACTGTCCTATGCCATGGAATCCTTTCATCTTGGACATGATCCGGAGCACCTTTCCATCATCACACTCCCGCATCCGGCCGATGCTTCCAATTATGATGAAATAGACAATCTGGGGATTACCTTTGAAGATATGCAGCACACAATTGCCCAGAATCTGAAATCAATTGTCAGTCTCTCCATTAATGAAGAACGACTGAAATATCAGTTATTACAGTCACAGATCAATCCACATTTTCTCTACAATATCCTTGGAACCATCCGAACCTGCCAGGCACTTGGCAAATTGGATATTGCAGATCAGATGCTGACAAATCTGACTGCCTTTTACCGACTGACGCTGAGAAAATCAAAAGAACTGATACCGATCAAAGACGAACTGGAAATTGCCCGCCTGTATCTGGAAATGGAGAAACTCTGCCATAAAGATAATCTTAACTGGGAGATCAATGCCGAAGACGGAATAGAAAATTTCACGATCTGCAAATTTACATTACAGCCATTCCTGGAGAATTCTATCCTGCACGGTCTTTCAGCCGATACACCTGAAGTTTTTATTTCCATTCAAGTGCTCTACGGTGATGATACCGTAGTGATATCCATTGAAGACAATGGAGCCGGAATGTCTCCGGAGACACTGGAACAGCTCCGATATGCCATAGACAACAAAGTCATAAATTACGAAAAACATTTTGGAATTTCAAATGTAAGCGCCCGCATTTCCAATCCTTTGTACGGTAACGGCTCTGTGCGTATTGACAGCCATCCCGGAAACGGTACCTATGTCACAATTGAATTTCAGCAAATGGAGGATACAGATGAGGAAAATAATGATTGTAGATGACAATTATCTGTCAGCAGAAGGAATTGAAAAGAACATAGACTGGGAAGTTCTGAACGCAGAAATCGTACATATCTGCTACAACGGAACCTCTGCGATAGACGCTATGAAAAAAGAACCTGTAGATTTGATCATCTCAGATATTGAAATGCCGGATCTGGACGGAATTTCAATGAGCAGGCAAGCACTGGATATTAATCCAATGGTAAAAATCATACTGATCAGTGCCTATGATAAATTTGAATATGCAAGACGCGCTCTGCTTCTTGGTGCATTGGATTATATTGAAAAACCTCTGGATTACGCATATCTGATCCAGAAAGTAAAAAATGCTTTTGCCCTGATGGAACGTGAGCAGAAAAATCTGCAGTTGCTTAAACAGAGCAGGCCTTTGCTTATCGAAAAATTTTTCCGTGATATCACTCACCGTTCCAGGCAGGAGGCTTCCTATCGTCTCAAACCTTATCTGAACTACCTGAACCTTAAACTGGATTATGATTTTTATAACGTAGTGATTCTTGAACTGGAAAATGCACAGTCTCTCAGGGATTCCTATGGCATTGAGAAATTTCAGATGGAACTGCTGAATCTTCGTGATCTGATCACAGAACAAACCTCAGAATTAAATTATATTTATCCCCTGCAGGATATTGATGGTTATCTGTGTGTGATCGGACAAAGCGGCTGCCAGTCCGGAAATTTTCGCCAGCTTACCTATAAAATCATTTCTGCACTTGTAGATAACTGCAATTCACAGGGACTGGTTCTGAATGCCGGAATCGGTGCCATTGTACAGGATCTGTGGGATCTGAACCGTTCTTATGAAAGTGCAGTTCATGCACTGGATTATCGTTTCTTTTTCCCACACCAGAACGTATTTGACGGACGTGAGGCTCTTGGACATGACTTATCTGCCACTGATTTCTCCGATTCCAGAGAGGAGGAATTAATCCGCCTTCTGTGTAAAAAGGATGTTTCTGCAATTGACTCCTGGTTTCAGGATTTCTCCAGATGGCTTACTGAGAACTTCCGCACCAAAAGTTTCGCATTTATCCAGATCTACTCTCTGCTTGGAAGGATTCTGAAGTTTTTCTATGAACTAAACCTGGATACCCATGATCTGGAAGCAAAGATCCTGTATGTATACAATCATCTGGAAGAATTTCATACCACAGAAGAACTATGCGGCTGGCTCAACGAACTCTGCCGCCTTCTCTGCCGGAAACTGGATTCTTCTCTGAATGATTATCACCAGAAATTATGCGAATCTGTAACTTCATATATTGACGAAAACTATGCCAGCAATACTCTGTGCCTGAACGATATCGCCAGCGAAGCCAATGTCAGCCCGGCTTATCTGAGTGCCCTCTTTAAAAAGAAACAGGGCGTGAGTATCAGTGACTATATCACTACTCAGCGAATCAACGCCGCCTGCCGTTATCTTACAGCCACAAACATGACTCTGAAGGAAATCAGTATGAAATGCGGTTACGCCAATCAATATTATTTCAGCACAAGCTTCAAGAAAAAAATGAATGTCACTCCATCTGCATACAGAGATACTCAGACGTCAAAATCTTAGCTTTTACTTGTGTTTCCCTATAACTCCCTGTATAATAAAAAACAATGTCTATTATCATGACATCTTTTTTATATGAGTGCGCAGTCAATTACCTTTTACCGCCACTACATCTGTTTTGCGGAAAACCTGTCAGTGGCAGTTGTGGTAAATGCCAATATACTTATTATAAGGAGATTTAAAATGGGGGTAACTGAAAAAACAGCAATTCTTGTTATCAGCTTCGGTACAAGTTATGAAGAAACACGAAAAAAAACAATTGAACAGATTGAATCTGACCTGCATCATGCATTTCCGGAATATCCGTTATACTGCGCATGGACAAGTCCCCGTATCCGCGCCAAACTCCGGAAGCGGGACGGGATCCACATTATGGATATTGATGAGGCAATGACCCAGCTGAAAGCGGACGGAATTCGAAATGTCGTTGTACAGCCAACCTATGTGATCACCGGATTTGAGAGTGATGCTATGAAAGAAAAAGTTCTTGCACATAAAAAGGATTTCGATTCTGTCATTATCTGTGATTCTCTGATGGTTACAAAACAGGACAAAGAAGAGGTCTGTCAGGCTATGGCACAGGAATATCACCCTGATTCTGATGAAATTCTCTTATTTATGGGACATGGAACAGAGCATGTTGCCAATGAACTTTATCCTGAGATGGACGAACTGTTTAAGCATTTCGGCTATTCCAATATGCATATGGGAACGGTTGAAGGGGATTTCTCCATTGAAAGCTTTCTGGATAAATTAAAAAATCTGCATCCGGCTCATGTTCATCTGGCACCTTTTATGATCGTCGCAGGTGATCATGCTACCAATGATATGTCCGGAGAGGACGATGATTCCTGGAAAAGTATTCTGGAAAAAGAGGGATATTCTGTCAAATGTACTCTGAAAGGTCTTGGCGAGATCCAGGCGGTCAGAGATATTTTTATCCGCCATACCAAAGCCGGACTGGACAGACTTTCAGAAATCCAGGCTTAAACGCAGCAGGAAATCAAGTGTACATTCAAGTCAAAAATTACTGTTCACAACAACACGCTTCGCAGGATATTACCAGTGAACCAATGTCAAAAGGAGCATACCACATTAAGTTCTTATTAATGTGGCAGCTCCTTTTTGTCTTTCCTTTTTTGAATATGTATTTTTCCTGATTATTTAATGACTTCTTTTTTTCTTCTTTTTATTAGGATTATTCAGTACAGACCAGCAGAATGCCTGAACAAGAAGTATTCCGATAAACGCCCCTATACTGTCGATTCCCACATCCTTTACCGCAGGTGTACGGGCATCCACAAAAGACTGATGATACTCATCCAGCCCTGCAAATCCCACACAGACAATTCCCGCAAGAAGCATCAGCCAGATTCCTCTCACACCATAGACATATAAAGGAAAAGAAATAGCGATAGCCAGCAGAAAATACTCTGTCATATGTGCCGCTTTTCTCACATAGTAGTGAATTCCATCTGCCTTATAGGCAATCTCTTCACTGCTCAGATTCTCTGACAAAAGCTCGCTCTTCGTTTCTATGATCTCATAACTTATTTTATAGCTCAGATTACCTGAAACTTCACCCGGCTGGGCTGAGAACGAAAAGATGATATACATCATCAGCAGTGCCGGTAAAAAAGACAACGGTTTCAGCAATGTGATCAATATTTTCATTCTTTCTCGTTTTCCCCGTCTTCCTCTTCGTCTTCCAGATTCTTAACCATATTAGCCCTTTCAGCAATGCTCATTGATCTGTTCTGCCCGGATGCATCCTCTTTCTTCAGTTCTCCGCCTGCGGCAGCTTCCATTGCCGCATTCTTCGCTGCTTTTGCTTTCCTGATCTTCTCTTCTGAGAGCATATTTTTAATGCCGAAAAACAGCAGACCAGCACCAATAGCTGCAAATGCAATTCCGGCAAGCATAAATCCCATACTGGTTCCTTCTTCGCCTGTTACATATCCCTTACAGAGACTGTAACTTGTATACAACAGATACACTCCCGCCAGACTCCAGAGTATAAATCTTCCATTGGAGACTTTCTGTTCTTCTGTATCCGGCTCTTCTTCCCCGCTCTTTGCAATTTTCTGCGTATCTTCCTGCTGAATCTCTGCCGGGCTTTGTTCCAGCAGTTCTTCGTTTTCGTTTTTCTCCATAAAAACCTCCTCATATTTATAACTGTTCAACACCTTAACAGATGAAACTATCTTATCATTTTTTCTGTGAACCTCACATAACTGAAGTCACGTGCTTCCAGACGCTTTAGGCGTCAGACTGAATATCGGCGGATACGCC
>ERZ809744.6-NODE-6-length-156402-cov-17.8034_pt1 | contig 156402 bp, 138 predicted proteins | sample MGYA00520454_ERZ809744 | MGnify/ENA primary metagenome ERZ809744 (study PRJEB31588, sample SAMN03401198) | human gut metagenome | study: EMG produced TPA metagenomics assembly of the PRJNA231909 data set (A prospective, longitudinal analysis of the... | reverse complement strand
GTGTGGAGCTGACTGTTACTAATCGGTCGAGGGCTTGACCAAAGCAACTCGGAAAGCAATCTGTATGAAGTTTTGAAGGTATGTTACAAAACAAACCTATTGTGACGTACTTGTACGTCATTTTAGCATATAGGGGTGTAGTTCATCGGTAGAATAAGAGTCTCCAAAACTCCAGAGGAGGGTTCGATTCCTTCCACCCCTGTTCTTAAACAGAAAGTATATTTTATACTTTCTGTTTTTTACTTTACAGGAAATTGCTTTCCTGTAAAGTAAAAAACGCTCTGCGAGGATGCACACTGCGGCGTATAAGGTAGATGTCGCAAGCGACCGCCGCAGGCGCGAGAATGTGCCAAGGCACATTCTCTGTTATGCGAGTAGCGAGAAACTCGCAAAGCGTGTTTCTCGTAGTTGTGTCAAGTATTCGTAAGAAGCTACCGGGAAGCTACCGGCAGACTTAGCATGAATTCACAAACAGCTATTAGCAGTAAATTTTGTATAAAAAAGAAAAGTGGTATAAAATAGACAAAGAGTGTTAAAATCTAAGAGAAAGTAATGAAAGAGAAGTTTTATAAAGGGCAGTCTACTGACAAAGAAGAAAATATGTGATGAATGAAAACAGGATTATGAGGAAGGGAGCTGTAAGAGAAATGAACAGGTATTGGTTGCATGCGGCATCAGGAGAACTTTCTTTAGCAAGGGATAATGGGAAAAATATAGAAAAGGAATCAGAACCGCAGATAATACTATTAAATATGGAAGAATTTCAGCAATTAGAAGGAAATTATCCGCATCGAAAGAATCTGATTAGCAGCATGCGTTTTATCCGCTATAGCAAAGTAGAGGCATTTCATGAATGTGTACAGGGGATTATACATGTACCAAAACAGGGAAGTAAAAAGGAAAAAGAGTTTTCCTTTGGCTTTTATCTCTTTGAAAATAAACTATTTTTAATAGAAGAAGATGAGGAATTACAGGAAATATTGGCAAAGGTCAAAAATGATATGTTTGATGGCTGCACACTTCATATGGTGTTGCTCTTTATTTGCAATGCATTAATTGACAATGATATTCTTTATCTGCAAAAGATAGAGGAAAATTTGGAGAAGGTAGAGGATGTTGTAATTAAGAGGATACCGGAGCATTTTAATGAAGTAATTATGCGTTATCGGAAGCAGCTTTCAGAGAGCCGGGCATATTATGAACAGTTGATGAATATGGGAGATTTCATGCAGATGTATATGAACCGGGAGTCTTTAGTAGAGGAGGAACAGGGCTGGGAACGCTATATGAATCGTGTGGAGCGGCTGCATAATTACGTAGAGACAATCCGCGAGTATTTACAGCAAATCCGTGAAATGTATCAGACGCAGATTGATATTCACCAGAACCGGATTATGAGTATTCTGACCATTGTAACAACTCTCTTTTTGCCATTGACACTAATTACAGGCTGGTATGGAATGAATTTTCCGGGAATGCCGGAATTTCAATGGAAATATGGTTATCTGGCAGTAATCGGAGTGTCCGTTCTTCTTATTATTATAGAGATAGTATATTTCAAGAAAAAGCGGATCTGGATATCTTCGAAAGACGTAATATAATGAGCGCAAGCGAGTCAACATACTTGCATGATTGACATTCGGCGAAATTAATGGGTGATACAATCACGTTATAATACACAAAATGTCCACTTATATGGAAAACCGCTGAATGTACGGAAAAAAGTGCAATAGTAAGTATTATGTAAATGTTATGTGTGGAAAGAAGTTTAGGAATAATGATGGAATTTGGAGCTTTTTTGAAGACTTTTGAAGGAATGCGAGACTTATTACCTTATTTTTTGACACAAAAATTTGTGAAAAACGATAAAAAATATTGACTGAGTAAAAAAAAACTTGTAAATGTGACTAAAGTACCATAAAAAACGACAAAATGTGACAGGCAAACTAATTTTGGTAAGACCAAAATGGAGAAAAACAGAAAAATTTATTGTGTAAAATGCTCATAAAATTCATATACTAAGATGGTAAGCGAAAATTGACAAAAAAAAGAAATGGTGTCATAATGCTCAAGAATCAAAAGTAAATCAGGTTATTTTTTTGAGGATGGTGAAAAAAATGAGTGAAAAGAAAATCAAATTAACTGGCACAGAAGAGGTTAGAGACTTTGTACGTGAGGCAGGAAAATGTGATTTTGACATTGATATTTCATACAATAGAGTAATAATTGACGCAAAGTCTTTTCTTGGAGTATTAAGTCTTGATCTGAATCGAGAGCTTACTGTTAAGTATGGCGGACATGATATGAACTTTGAGAATGTATTAAGCAAGTATGCAACTGCTTAAATGATGGCACAGGTTTTCTGGCAACCAGAAAATACAGGTTCATAAGGTAAGAAGAAATACCGGGTAGAGGACAATTTGGATATTGTCTTTTCTATCTGGTATTTTTTTGTTATTATGAAATGAGAATACGTTTCAATTCCTTTGAAGTCTGCTAGAAAAATGAGATTTTTCAAAAATTGATAAATAGAAAAAATAGTGAATAGCATAAATAGAAATAAGTATAAGATGGGATGAAATGAGGTGACAGCGGAATGGAACGTGAGCAGATAAGAATATCGGTACGAAATCTGGTGGAGTTTATCTTGCGTTCCGGAGACATTGATAACCGTAGAGCCAGTCTTGATACGATGGAAGCCATGCAGGCGGGCAGCAGACTCCATCGGAAGATTCAAAAGAAGATGGGAAGCACTTACCATGCCGAGGTTCCTTTAAATATTATCATTGAGGAAGAAAATTATGAGCTTGGAATCTGGGGACGGGCAGACGGCATTATAATAGAAGAAACAGTTACCATTGATGAGATAAAAGGCGTATATTTAAGCCTTGACTTATTGGAAGAACCCGTAAAGGTACATCTGGCACAGGCAAAGTGCTATGCGTACATATATGGAATCCAGAATGATTTACAGAAAATCAATGTTCAGATGACATATGGAAATCTCGATACCGGAGATTTAAAATATTTTTCTTATGAATATAGCATGCAGCAGCTGCAGGAATGGTTTTCAGATTTGATTTTAAAATATAAGAAATGGGCGGATTTTCAGTATGAGTGGCGGAAGAAACGGCAGGCATCCATTAAGGAACTGGCATTTCCGTTTCCGTACCGGGAGGGACAGAAGGAGTTGGCTGCCGGGGTTTACCGTACGATAGCCAGAAAAAAGAATCTGTTTATTCAGGCACCCACCGGAGTAGGCAAGACCATTTCTACATTATATCCGGCAATCAAAGCGGTGGGAGAAGGATTAGGTGATAAGATTTTTTACTTAACTGCCAAGACTGTTACCGCAAATGTGGCAAAAGAGACCCTTGGCATTTTATGTGAAAAGGGTTATCGGGCAAAGAGTGTGCAGATTACAGCGAAAGAAAAATTATGCCCTTGTGAGGAAGTGGACTGTAATCCCGTAAGCTGCCCTTATGCAAAGGGGCATTTTGACCGGGTAAATGATGCGGTTTACGATTTATTACAGAAAGAAAATAATATGACAAGAGAAGTTTTGCTGGCACATGCAAAAGAATATCAGGTCTGCCCGTTTGAAATGTGTCTGGACACGGCAACCTGGGCGGATAATATTATCTGTGATTATAATTATGTCTTTGACCCGAATGTGTATCTAAAGCGTTTTTTCGCAGATGGCATCAAGGGTGATTATATCTTTCTGGTGGATGAGGCACACAATCTTGTGGAACGTGGACGGGAGATGTATAGTGCCGCCCTTGTCAAAGAGGATATTCTTGCGGTGCGGAAAATTATGAAGCCAAGAAGCTCTGCCATTGAGAAAGAACTGGGTAAATGCAATAAGCTGATGTTGGAATATAAGAGAGAATGCGAAACTTATCAGATTTATGAAAGCATTCCGAATCTCATTTTCTCCTGTATGCGTCTTGCAGCAAAAATCGAAGAATATATGCAGAAGAATCCGGAGTTCCCGGGGCGGGATGTGGTTCTTGATTTTTATTTTGAATTGAGAAATTTCTTGAATATCTATGAGCGTGTGGACGAGCATTATGTAATTTACGGGCAGCATGATGAAGAGGGCAGATTTGTCATAAAGCTTTTTTGCGTGGATCCGTCCTTTAATCTGCAGGAGTGTCTGGATAAGGGAAATGCTACGATTTTCTTCTCGGCAACGCTGCTGCCGGTTCAGTATTATAAGGAGCTTTTGACGAATAAAACGGATAATTATGCGGTTTATGCAAAGACAACATTTTCCCAGGATAAGAGACTTTTGTTAATCGGAAATGATGTCAGCAGTAAATATACCAGAAGAACACCGGAAGAATACGGAAGGATTGCAGATTATATTTATCGTACAATAAAGAAGAAAAAGGGCAATTATATGGTGTTTTTCCCATCCTATCTTTTCCTGAAAAAAGTGCATGAGGCATTTGAACTGCGGACGGATGAAACAATTACCTGCATCTGTCAGGAATCCGGCATGCGGGAAGAAGAAAGAGAAGCTTTTTTAGAAGCATTTCAGGGAGAAAAAGAGGAGTCACTGGTGGCATTTTGTGTCATGGGCGGCATCTTTGGAGAAGGAATTGACTTAAAGAGGGAGCAGTTGATTGGTGCAATTATCGTAGGAACCGGTCTGCCGCAGATTAGCAATGAGCGGGAAATTTTAAAAGAGTATTATGACAAAAAAGAGGGCATGGGATTCGACTATGCCTATCGGTATCCGGGAATGAATAAGGTACTTCAGGCAGCGGGACGTGTTATCCGGACTGCAGAAGATGTGGGAATTATTGAACTTTTGGATGAACGCTTTCTGCAGAATGATTATCAGCGGCTGTTCCCAAGAGAGTGGGAACAGCGGAGCGTGTGCCAGCTATCTAATTTGGAAGAAAAGCTGGCTGCCTTCTGGGAGGAAAAGCATTTATAATGTCGGCAGTAGATTTAAGAATTCTTCTGTGGAAGTAAGAATCGGCAGATTCGGATTTACGGAGACAGCAAGCTGTCTTCGTGGAAGAGGTTCTAAAGTTTTTAAGATAAACAAATCCTTAGATTCATGTTTCAAGCAATAGTCCGGAATGCAGGCAATACCAAGACCGATACGGGCAAGGTCAATCAGAAGGTCATTACTGCTCAGTTCAATTTCCGGAATCAGCTCCAACTGATGGGAGAGGAAGAGATTGTGCATGAATTCACTGGTGGTACTCTTGTTATCAAGCATCAGCAGAGGATATTTTGTTAAATCCCGGAAACTTAATTCCTGTTGTTTTAAATTAAAGTAGGATGGATTCGCAATAAATACATCCGTAAAATCCAGTACCATTTTGCGGATGTAGGATTGATTTAATCGTACATTCGGGCAGTTGGTAACGGCAATATCGACTTTTCCCTGCTCTAAGAGGTCAACGCAGCCAAGAGAGGTTGCATTGGTAACCTTGATGGGAACGCTGGGAAATTTTTTATGAAATTCTTTTAAATAAGGTACTAAAAAATAACGGCAGATAGTGTCGCTGGCAGCAATATGAAGCTGACCCAATCCAAGGGTATTGGATTCTAAGAGCTGGTTTTCTCCGCGGGCGATGAGATTCATGGCAGGCTCAATGTGTTTTAACAGAACCTGTCCTGCCGGAGTAAGCTGGACTTTCTTGGTGCTCCGGATAAAAAGCGGCTGCTCTAATTTCTTTTCTAAGGTCTTGATGGACTGGCTTACTGCAGACTGGGAAATGTAAAGCTGCTTGCTGGCTTCCGAGAAGCTTAAGGAAGTAGCAACGTGGTAGAATACTTTATATAATTCGTAATTAATATCCATAATGGCTCCTTTATCATATCAGAATGCATATCTTACATATTTTCCTTTATTATAAGTGACGCTTATAACTGTGTCAACATTAGTAACTCTTATAAATAAAATTAAATATATTAATTGTTCTTATTCATAATGCCGTGCTATAATGAGCATAAGAAAGTAAACATTCAGGAGGTAGAAGATGAGTAAGGTAAGAAGAGTGTATGTAGAGAAAAAAGACGCTTACGCAGTACGCGCCAAAGAGTTACATGCAGAGATTAAGAGTTATCTTGGAATCAGCGCAGTAGATAAGGTACGTGTCCTGATTCGTTATGATATTGAAAACATTTCCGATGATGTATATAAAAGAGCAGTTCAGACTGTATTTTCAGAGCCGCCGGTAGATGATGTCTATGAGGAGAATTTTGAAATGGGGGATGGAAAAGTATTTTCCGTTGAATTCCTTCCGGGACAGTTCGACCAGAGAGCAGATTCTGCAGAGCAGTGTGTGAAGCTTTTAAAAGAGGATGAAGAGCCGGTTATCCGTACCGCAACAACGTATGTTATTTACGGAGATATCAACGCTGAGCAGTTAGAGGCAATCAAGCATCACTGCATCAACCCGGTAGATTCCAGAGAGACCGGCATGGAGAAACCTGAGACTTTGGTAACAGAGTTTCCGGAGCCTGCAGATGTTAAGATTATGACCGGATTTAAGAATATGCCGGAGCAGGAATTAAAAGCACTCTATGATTCCCTTGGACTGGCTATGACATTCAAGGATTTCTTACATATTCAGAACTATTTCCATGGAGAAGAAGATAGAGACCCATCCATGACAGAGATTCGTGTACTGGATACTTACTGGTCAGACCATTGCCGTCATACCACATTTTCTACCGAGCTGAAAAATGTTGCATTTGAAGATGGTTTCTACAAAGAGCCAATGGAAAAGACATATGAGGATTATCTTGATACACATAAGAAAATGTATGCAGGAAGAGATGACAAATTTGTCTGCTTAATGGACATTGCATTAATGGCAATGAAGCGTCTGAAAAAAGAAGGAAAATTACAGGATCAGGAAGAGTCCGATGAGATTAATGCCTGCTCTATCGTAGTGCCTGTTGAAGTAGATGGCAAGACAGAAGAATGGCTTGTAAACTTTAAAAATGAGACCCACAACCACCCAACCGAAATCGAGCCGTTTGGTGGAGCTGCAACCTGTCTTGGTGGAGCAATCCGTGACCCGTTGTCAGGACGTACCTATGTATATCAGGCAATGCGTGTAACCGGAGCTGCTGACCCTACCGTATCTGTAAAAGATACCATGGAAGGAAAGCTTCCTCAGAAGAAACTGGTTCGCGGCGCAGCACAGGGATACAGTTCCTATGGTAACCAGATTGGACTTGCTACCGGATATGTCAAAGAAGTATATCATCCGGATTATGTTGCTAAGAGAATGGAAATCGGAGCCGTTATGGGAGCAGCACCTCGTCGTGCCGTTCAGAGACTGACTTCTGATCCGGGAGATATTATTATCCTCTTAGGCGGACGTACCGGACGTGATGGCTGTGGTGGAGCAACCGGTTCCTCCAAAGCACACAATACAGAATCCATTGATACCTGTGGAGCAGAGGTTCAGAAAGGTAACCCACCTACCGAGCGTAAGATACAGAGACTTTTCCGCAGAGAAGAAGTTGCCCACATTATTAAGAAATGTAATGACTTTGGTGCCGGCGGAGTGTCCGTAGCAATCGGAGAGCTTGCAGACGGATTACAGGTTGATTTGGATAAAGTACCTAAGAAATATGCCGGACTGGACGGAACAGAACTTGCTATTTCCGAGTCTCAGGAGCGTATGGCAGTTGTTGTTGCACCGGAAGATGCACAGCAGTTCTTAGATTATGCGAAAGAAGAAAACTTAGAGGCTGTGAAAGTTGCCGTTGTAACCGAAGAGCCAAGATTAGTATTATCCTGGAGAGGAAAAGAAATTGTAAATCTTTCCAGAGCATTCTTAGACACCAACGGAGCACATCAGGAGACTGATGTAAAGGTAGAGCTTCCGGTAAAAGAAGAGAATTATTTAAATAAAATCAGTACAAAGGCTGTAGAAGAAGCAGTTGCAGCAGGCGATATGAAAGCTGCATGGTTAAATGAATTAAAAGACCTTAACGTATGTTCCCAGAAGGGCCTCGTAGAAATGTTTGATGGTTCCATCGGAGCAGGCAGTGTATACATGCCATATGGTGGAAAATATCAGTTGACCGAGACACAGAGTATGGTTGCAAAACTTCCGGTTATGAATGGAAAATGCGATACAGTAACCATGATGAGTTACGGATTTGATCCATATTTATCTTCATGGAGCCCATACCATGGAGCAGCTTATGCAGTATTAGAGTCTGTTTCCCGTATCGTAACAGCCGGTGGTGATTTCCACAAGATTCGTTTCACATTCCAGGAATACTTCCGCAGAATGTCGGAGGAGCCAAGTCGTTGGAGTCAGCCATTTGCAGCACTGCTTGGTGCTTATAATGCGCAGATTGGTTTCGGACTTCCATCCATCGGTGGAAAGGACTCCATGTCCGGTTCCTTCAATGATATTGATGTACCGCCAACACTGGTATCCTTTGCAGTTGATGTAGCAAAAGAAAAAGATGTTATCACACCGGAGCTTAAGAAAGAAAATGATAAGCTGATGTTATTTACCATCGAAAAAGATGCTTATGATATGCCGGATTACGCACAGGTTATGAAGCTTTATGATGCAATTCATGAAATGACTGAGACAGGCGTTATCGTAGCAGCTTATGCATTAGACGGAAAAGGTCTTGCAGCAGCAGTCAGCAAGATGGCATTTGGTAATAAACTTGGCGTTACTGTAAATGCAGATGTAACAAAAGAAACATTATTTGCACCGGGCTTTGGAAATATCGTAGCAGAAGTTCCGGAAAATAAAGTTGTAAAAGCACAGGAAATTCTTGCAGCAGCAGGCCTTGCAGCGAACGGAGCTGTTGTGGGTGCAGTAAATGACAGCAAGAACTTTATCTATGGTGATATGAGCATTTCCATGGATGAAGCAATCGAAGCATGGGGACAGACTTTAGAGAAAGTATTCCCAACCAGAGCAACCACCGGAACAGAAGAAGTGAAGAGCGGACTTTACGATACCAAAGACATTTACGTCTGCAAGCACAAGGTTGCCCGCCCACATGTATTTATTCCGGTATTCCCGGGAACCAACTGCGAGTACGACAGTGCGAAAGCATTTGAAAATGCAGGTGCAGATGTAACCGTAAAGGTATTTAAGAACTTAAATGCAGAAGACATCCGTGATTCTGTTGATGTATTTGTAAAAGCAATTGATGAAGCACAGATTATCATGTTCCCTGGTGGATTCTCCGCAGGAGATGAACCGGAAGGCTCAGCAAAATTCTTTGCAACAGCATTCCGTAATGAGAAGATGAAAGAAGCTGTAAACAAGCTTTTAAATGAGCGTGACGGTCTTGCACTTGGTATCTGTAACGGATTCCAGGCACTGATTAAATTAGGTCTGGTTCCTTACGGCAAGATTACACACCAGAGACCGGATTCACCGACTCTGACCTACAATACCATCGGACGTCATATTTCAAAGATGGTATATACCAAGGTAGTGACCAACAAGTCCCCATGGTTAGCACAGGCTGAGCTTGGCGGCGTATACTGTAACCCGGCATCTCATGGAGAAGGTCGTTTCGTTGCTCCAAAGGAGTGGTTAGACAAGCTTTTCGAGAATGGTCAGGTGGCAACCCAGTATGTAAACGAAGCCGGTGTTCCAACCATGGATGAAGAGTGGAACGTAAACGGTTCTTACATGGCAATCGAAGGTATCACCAGTCCGGACGGACGTGTCCTTGGTAAGATGGCACATGCAGAGCGTCGTGGAGAGTCTGTTGCAGTCAACATTTACGGCGAGCAGGATATGAAGCTGTTCGAAAGTGGAGTAGCATACTTTAAATAAAATAGTAAAATAAAAACCGAGCGGTTCTGTTAAAAGCAGAACCGCTCGATTGCGTATGCAACACCATCTTCTTCATTGGAAAGGGAAATGAAATCAGCCGAATCTTTTAAGAGCTGTTGCGCATTTCCCATGGCAACGCCAATGCCGGCAGCTTTGACGATATCAAGATCATTTTCGCTGTCACCTACCGCCATGGTATCTTCCATGGAAATGTGGAGGTAATCACAGAGGAATTTAAGTCCTTTGGATTTGGCAATGCCGCATCTGGTAACTTCTAAGTTATGAAAACCGCCGGACACATAAGTGACTTCCGGGAAGGTGTCTAAGATTTCTTTTGTTTTTTCTCTTGTGGTATAGCTTCCATCTGCATCCGGTGCAAAGTTTAAAGTCAGTTTTGAAACACAAAGTTTATGTTCTTCGATATAAGCAGCTAAGTCAGTAATCGTCTTCCGTGTGGTCTGGATATATTTTTTTAAGGAATCCGGAATATCTAATAGGTTGGTAAGCTCGCTGGTGGAAAACTGGGTATAGCCGTCACCATTGATAAAGGCATCGATATGAAGAGACTGCGTATAGAGCTTGCGTAACAGCCGGACACTTAAATCGGTATCCATGCTTTCATCTAAGAGCAGTTCCTTTTCCGGGACGCGGTATACCGCAGAACCGTTGGCAGTAATGGCATATTGGATGCCAAGCTCCTTCATTTCATCCACAGGAAGACCGATATAAGGCCGGCCGGTGGAGATAATAACGGTAATCCCGTTTTCTACGGCTTTTCGAATCATTTCTTTATTATAAGAGGTAATGACACCGTCTTTATTATAGAGGGTGCCATCAATGTCTAAGGCAATTAGCTTTACTGAATTCATCAAGTGTACTCCTTTGTATTTGAAAATATCATTGTCAATGAATAACAGTGTAGCACAGAAAATGAAAAAAGCAAATCACCGGATTAAATTTATATTTTTAAGTTGCAGGAAAAGGAGCTTACATATATAATTAGTAGGAATTCAAATGTGAGATAAACTGGAGCATACTATGAATATAAAGGAATATATCAAAGAACAAAGACTGATAACCGATGGTGCCATGGGCACTTATTATGAGGAAAAATACAGCGAAGATACCGTGATTGCAGAAAAGGAGAATCTTAAGAATCCGGAGCAGATTAAGGAGATTCATTTAGAATATCTGCGTGCGGGAGCAAGGCTGATCCGCACCAATACATTTGCAGCAAATACCATGTTTCTTGCAGATATGCAGGAAGTAAAAGAGACAGTCCGGGCGGGCTATGAGATTGCAAAGGAAGCAGTAACCGCATTTCAGGCAGAAAATGGAAAAGAGATTCCGGTATTTATCGGAGCAGATTTAGGACCGATTTATGATCTTGACCATCAGGACTATGACAATGTGTTACAGGAGTACAAAGAAATTTGTGACACCTTCCTTTCTTGTGGCGCAGACTGTTTTGTATTTGAGACACAGAGTGACTTTACCTATATTGAGCCGGTGACGGCATATATCAAAGAAAAATCAGACGCATTTATTCTGGTGCAGTTTGCGTTTGATAAGAGTGGCTACACCCGCTCCGGTCTCTCTATGCAACGTGTGGCAGTAGAAGCTTCCGAGATGGAAAATGTGGATGCCTATGGATTTAACTGTGAACTGGACAGTACCCACATGTATCAGTTTATGAAGAACCTGAAGTTCTCCAGTGACAAATTCGTATCAGCACTTCCAAATGCAGGGTACCCATATACTTTGCGAGGAAAGACAATTTATTCCAATAATGCATCTTATTATGCAGAAAAAATGAAGGATATTGCAGCCCTTGGCACAGATATTTTAGGTGGCTGCTGTGGAACCACACCGGAATATATTGCTTTGCTTTCTGGCGAGTTACAGGATGTGCCGAAGGCAGCAAAGAAAATTGAAAATGTAGTAACGCAGGAGGTTACAAGAACTCCATCTATTTTTGAAGAGAAGCTTTCCCGTGGGGAGAAGGCTTATATTGTAGAATTGGACCCGCCATTTTCCGAGGATGCATCCAAGGTTATGAAAGGAGCAGAAGATTTAAGAAAATGTAATGTGGATCTGATTACCCTTTCCGATTCCCCAATGGCGCGGGCGAGAATGGATGCCGGACAGCTGGCAGTGAAAATCCAGCAGAAGACCGGTGTGGCAGTAATGCCACATATCAGCTGCCGTGACCGCAATGTGATTGCGTTGCGTGCAGGTCTTTTAGGCATGCATATGAATGATGTCCGCCATTTCCTGATTGTGACCGGAGACCCGGTTTCAAGGGCAGACCGCGAAAGAGTGACTTCTGTTTTTGATTTCAATTCCATCAAACTGATGCAGTATGTTAAGGAAATGAATTTAGAAGTTTTTGCACAGGAGCCGGTTTATTATGGTGGTGCACTGAATTATCATGGCGCCAATCCGGATGCGATTATTGAACGGATGAAGCGTAAAGCGGAAGCAGGATGCGGTTATTTCCTGACACAGCCGGTATATACCGAGGAAGATGTGGAAAGACTGACTTATATCAAAGAACACATTGACACCAAAATCATGTGCGGTATTATGCCGCTGGTAAGCTATAAGAATGCAATGTTTGTGAAAAATGAGATGCCGGGCATCCATGTTTCCGATGAAATTGTAAACCGGTATCGGGAAGATATGACAAGAGAAGAGGCAGAAGAAGTGGCAATTGAATTATCTGTTGAAATCGCAGCAAAATTATATGATATTGCAGACGGATTTTATTTTATGACACCATTTAACCGGACGGGCTTAATTGCGAGAATTATTGAGGCAATCCGACAGGAGGAAGAACGCAGATGACAAGAGAGGAATTTAAGGAATTAGTAAAAAATGGACCGGTTATCTTAGATGGTGCAACCGGAAGCAATCTTCAGAATGCAGGAATGCCGGTAGGAGTCTGCCCGGAGCAGTGGATTTTAGAGCATCCACAGACCATGATAGATTTGCAGCGGGCTTATGTGGAGGCTGGAACACAGATTCTTTTGGCACCGACCTTTACTGCAAACCGCATTAAATTAGAAGAATATGGACTGGCAGATAAGCTGGTAGAGATGAACCGGCAATTAGTTGCCATTTCCAAAGAGGCAGCAGGCGGAAAAGCGCTGGTAGCCGGTGATATTACCATGACCGGTCAGCAGCTTTATCCGATGGGTGAATTGCAGTTTGAAGAACTGGTAGATATTTATAAAGAACAGGTCAAAGTTGTGGCAGATGCGGGAGTAGACTTATTTATCATTGAGACCATGATGAGTCTGCAGGAAACAAGAGCCGCTGTGCTGGCAATCCGTGAAACCTGTGATTTGCCGATTATGGCAAGTATGACTTATAACGAGGATGGCAGAAGCTTGTATGGAACAGATCCGGTAACTGCGGTAGTTACGTTGCAGAGCCTGGGTGCTGATGCAGTGGGAATGAACTGCTCCACAGGACCAGAGGAAATGTTAGAGCCGATTCGCCAGACCGTAGAATATGCCTATGTTCCTGTTTTGGCAAAGCCAAATGCCGGATTACCGGAATTAGAGGATGGTGTAACGGTATACAAGACCACACCGGAAGAATTTGCGGAAGTTGGTGCAAAATTAGTCGAAGAAGGCGTTTCGATTATTGGTGGATGCTGTGGAACGACCCCGGCACATATCAAGGCATTGGCAGATAAAGTAAAACCAATGGGAATCCATCATGTGGAAGCACCAAGACGAAGAGTGCTTACTTCCGAGCGTAAGACGGTAGAAATTGATTTGGACGGACCATTTATGGTAATTGGTGAGCGGATTAATCCGACCGGAAAGAAGAAATTGCAGGCAGAGCTTCGGGAAGGCAGCCTTAATATGGTTCGTGATATGGCACGGGCGCAGGAAGAAAATGGTGCAGCCATTCTGGATGTCAATATGGGTATGAATGGAATTGATGAGAAACAGATGATGTTAAATACCATTCATGAGGTTACTTATACAGTGGATTGTCCGCTTTGTATCGATTCATCCCATGTGGATATTATTGAAGCAGCACTTCGTATTTATCCGGGACGAGCTTTGATTAACTCTATTTCCTTAGAAAAAGAGAAATTCGAAAAATTGCTTCCGATTGCAAAGAAATATGGAGCAATGTTTATTTTGCTTCCGCTTTCTGACGAGGGACTTCCAAAAGATGCAGAAGAGAAGCGGCAGATTGTCCGTACCATTTTAGATGCCGCCTTAAAAATCGGTCTTCATAAAGAAGATATTATCGTGGACGGACTGGTAGCAACGGTAGGTGCAAATCCGCTGGCAGCATTGGAATGTTTTGATACCATCCAGTATTGTAAGGATGAATTGAGCCTTGCCACAGCCTGTGGACTTTCCAATATTTCCTTCGGTCTGCCGGAACGTATTTATGTAAACAGTGCATTTCTTACCATGGCAATTGCAAAAGGACTTACGATGGCAATTGCAAATCCATCCCAGGATTTATTAATGAATGCGGCAGTGGCTTCGGATATGCTTTTACATAAAGAAGGTTCCGATATCCGCTATATCAATCGGATGAACCAACGGGCACAGAAGGAAGCTCCGGCAACCGTTAACGCAGCTTCGGCAGGCGCTTTAGAGCCGGCAAATCCGGTATTTGATTGTGTATTAAAGGGAAATAAGGGCAATATTTTAAAAGAAGTAGATAAAGCTTTGGCAGCAGGAGAAGAACCGGGAGCGATTATTAATGGACAGTTGATTCCTGCCATTAATGAAGTAGGTGTTCTTTTTGACAAACAGATTTATTTCCTACCGCAGCTGATTTCCAGTGCGCAGACTATGCAGCATGCCATTGAATACTTGGAGCCAATGCTTTCCAAAGATAAGGACGCAGAGCCAAAGGCAACCATTATTATTGCAACCGTAGAAGGTGACATACACGATATCGGTAAGAATCTGGTAGCACTGATGCTCCGTAACTATGGTTATCGTGTCTTAGACCTTGGCAAGGATGTGGCAGCGGATATTATTGTGGATACAGCGTTAAAAGAAAATGCCCAGATTATCGGACTTTCTGCCCTGATGACCACTACTATGATGCGTATGAAGGATGTGGTAGAACTGGCAAAAGAGCGCGGCTGCAACAGCAAGATTATCGTCGGTGGCGCAGCAATTACACAGAGCTTTGCAGATGAAATCGGTGCAGATGGCTATTCCCCGGATGCAGCTGATTGTGTAAAACTGGTAGAACGTCTACTGGAAGAAATGTAAATTTTTATTTTGGGAGGTTTTTGATATGGTAAAGATAATTTCAGATAGTACCTGTGATTTATCTGAAGAACTGGTAAAACGTTATGATATTACCATTCTTCCGCTTCACATTTTATTAGGTGACGAAGAATATCTGGATGGAGTAAATATTACTCCGCAGGAGATTTTTGACTGGTCGGATGAACACAAGACCACTCCAAAGACTTCAGCACCATCCGCAGAGCAGGCAGTAGAATTGTTAAAGCCTTATGTAGAAAAAGGTCAGGAGGTTATCTGTTTTGCCATTGCATCCGGGATGTCTTCTTCCATGAATGTGATGCGTCTTGCAGCGGAAGAACTGGAGGCAGAAAATCTGGTTACAGTAATTGATTCTGCAAACCTTTCTACCGGTATCGGACTTCTTGTCATAGAAGCAGCCGAAATGGCACAGCAGGGAAAGGGTGCAGCAGAGATTACTGCACGCATTGAAGAATTAAAGCCTCTGGTTCGGGCAAGCTTTGTGGTAGACACCTTAACCTATCTTTATCGTGGTGGCAGATGCAGTGGACTGGCTGCCTTAGCCGGAGGTGCATTAAAGCTTCATCCGCGGATTGGTGTTGAGGATGGTAAGATGGGACCGGGCAAGAAATACCGTGGCAATATGGAAAAGGTTGTGCTCTCTTATGTGAAAGACATGGAGGAAGCAATGAAGAATGCCCGGCCGGAACGCGTATTTATCACTCATTCCGGCAGTGCTCCGGAAATCGTAGATAAGGTACGGGCTTATCTCAATGACCTGCATGTCTTTTATGAAATTTTAGAGACCAGAGCGGGTGGTGTAGTATCCAGCCACTGTGGACCGGGAACACTGGGCGTCTTGTTTATTGCGAAAGAGTAGGGAGAAGGAGAGATGTATGATTTGCAAAGGTATCTCATAAGGCAGGTATCCGGCAGCTTGACAGAATTATTGGAGTAATTTTGAATCTTGAAATATTTTCAAAAATTTTAAAAATTTAAAAAATATTTTTGAAAAAGTGCTTGACTTCACTATTCCTATATAGTATACTAGCAAAGCGGGTTGCAGATGAGTAACCCGCAGGAATATGGGATCTTAGCTCAGCTGGGAGAGCATCTGCCTTACAAGCAGAGGGTCACAGGTTCGAGCCCTGTAGGTCCCATTCCAAAACAAATAATTGAATATGGCGGAATAGCTCAGTTGGCTAGAGCACACGGTTCATACCCGTGGTGTCGAGAGTTCAAATCTCCCTTCCGCTACTGAAAAAGAATCTTGCAGATGCAAGATTCTTTTTTTGCGAGTAGTAAGAAAAAATCTGGCATCAGGAAAGAACTACAGGTGAGAATTTCTTGTAAATTCCTTACCGACCTGTTTTCCTATTAAAAAATAGCTTATGGCTCCTGAAAAAGTCCAATCTCAGGCGGATAGTAACTAAAGATAAAAAAAAGAATTGCAAGAATTACAAGGCAGGTAAGTAGCAGTCCATTGCGGTTGGCAAGTTTGCGGTTATCTTTCAGAAACCATCCGGTAAGAAAGATACCCAGAACACTGATGTAGAAAATTGCAATATCAATCGCCATGACAGAGAAGCCCAGCACACCGGTGTATGTGTAGAAGAGAATTGGAATCAATGCCAACCCAACCAGCGTCCCAATGGAGAGTGCTACTGGAATCGGACTTTGTTCCGGCAGTTTGAAAAAGAGAAAAAGCACAAGAACCAGCATTGGAAAGAAAAGAAGCTTCATGTGCTCCCAGGTGGATTCATTCCATGGTGCAAAAAGCCGTACGATGGAATTGTTACCGGACCATTCATAGACGAAATGTAATAGGGATCCAATTACAGACACAAAGAGAAAACCCCAGATAAAAAGTTTTTTAGAATTCATAAAAATACCTCCTGAAACTATAGTATGATGCAAAACAGGAAATAATATGAAAAAAGAAATCTATAAACAGCTATTAGAAAATACCTCCAGTGTGGTATAATGTTCGTAAGTATTGAGCAGTGCCAAAAACAAGAAAAATTCAGATTGGCTGCTTGCAGACAAAGCTGGATTTTCCTTGTTTTTGATAGGGCGAAAGCCCGAGAGCGGGAAGGTGCATGGCAGCTTCCCGCGTGCACTGCGGAGCTGGATCGAGATAGGGCGAAAGCCCGAGAGCGGGAAGGTGCTTTGCAGCTTCCCGCGTGCACTGCGGAGCTGGACCGAGATAGGGCGGAAGCAGAGAGCCGGAAAGTTGAAAAGAAAAAAAGAAAGCAGGTAATCACATGCGAGTAGGAATGGGATATGATGTTCATAAATTAGTAGAAGGAAGAAAATTAATCATAGGCGGAGTGGAGATACCGCACAGTCTTGGCTTGCTGGGACATTCGGATGCAGATGTATTGTTACATGCCATCATGGATGCGTTGCTGGGGGCAGCGGCTTTAGGAGATATCGGAAAGCATTTTCCGGATACAGACCCGGCATATGAGGGGATTTCCAGTATAAAATTATTGGAAGAAGTGGGACAGCTTTTAGAGAAAGAGAATTATGTCATTGATAATATCGATGCTACGATTATTGCCCAGAAGCCAAAGATGCGTCCACACATTGAGAAGATGGAAGAAAATATTGCACAGGCATTGAAGATAGACGTCAGTCAGGTAAATGTAAAGGCAACCACAGAGGAAGGGCTTGGCTTTACCGGAAGCGAAGATGGAATCAGCTCCCAGGCAATCTGTGCTATCTCAAGTATCTATGAAAACAGCATAGCAGTGGGAAGCAGTGAACGGAATTGTGCAGGCTGCCTGGGATGCGGAAAATAACTTTTCTATTGACAAAATGGCAATTCGTGCATAAACTAGTAGCGTAAAAAGAATTTAAAAATGATTCAGAAATGAATTGATAAATGCAGTGAACGGAAAGAGTAGTATACATGCGTGAATAAAAGAGAGAGACTGTCATCGGCTGAAAGCAGTCTTGATTCCAAAGTATATGAAGTGCATCCGGAAGCAGTCCCGGTGAAAGCAAGTAGCCAGGAACGAATAGCACACGTTACGTGTATTGAGGGAAAGCAGCAATGCTTTACTTAGAGTGGAACCGCGGAATAACTTCGTCTCTATATTTATATAGAGACGATTTTTTACTTTATAGGAAATTGCTTTCCTGTAAAGTAAAAAATCGCTCCGCGAGAAAAATTGCAGGCTTGCATGCATAAAGGAAAGAATCTATACAGTGAACAGGAGGCTGTAATCATGGGTTTTATAAAAGAATTAAAAGAGGAATTTGAGATTATCAAGGAGCGTGATCCGGCATTAAAATCTCCAATGGAGGTTTTGCTTTATCCGTCATTTCGTGTTATGCTTAGTTATAGGCGTGCACATAAGCATTACCTGAAGGGACATTTCTTCCGGGCAAGATATATTTCACAGAAAGCAGCAAGAAAAACCGGAATTGAGATACATCCGGGCGCAGTAATTGGAAAAGGATTCTTTATCGACCATGGTACCGGCGTTATCATCGGAGAGACATCAATTATCGGAGATAACGTAACCTTATATCAGGGTGTAACTTTGGGCGGAACCGGTAAAGAGACCGGAAAGCGTCATCCGACCTTAGAGGATAATGTAATGGTAAGTGCCGGAGCGAAAATCATCGGCTCCTTTACGGTAGGCGAGAATTCAAAAATCGGTGCCGGAAGTGTGGTAATTGAAGAGGTGCCGCCAAATTGTACCGTAGTAGGAGTTCCGGGACGAATCGTAAAACGTAACAATGTAAAAATTCCGCGCAGTGATATGGATCAGTGCAATCTGCCGGACCCGGTACAGGAAGACATCAATGTATTGCAGCGGGAAAATTCAGAATTATGCAACCGTATCATTGATATGGAAAAAGAGATAAAAGCATTAAAGCAGGAAGTAGAAAAGAATTAAATAAGTAATTCCAGGAACGATGGAGGATAACATGGAGAACAACGTAAAGATTTTTAATACCCTTACAAGAAAAGTAGAGACCTTTGTGCCAAACGAAGATGGCAAAGTGAAAATGTATACCTGCGGACCAACCGTATATCATTTTGCACATATCGGAAATCTGCGCAGCTATATTATGGAAGATGTATTAGAGAAAACACTTCGCTATGCAGGTTATGATGTAAAGCGTGTCATGAATATAACAGACGTAGGACATCTTTCCAGTGATGCAGATACCGGTGAGGATAAAATGTTAAAGGGCGCAAAGCGTGAGCACAAGACCGTTATGGAGATTGCAAAGTATTATACCGATGCATTCTTTTCCGATTGCTCCAAATTAAATATCAAACGTCCGGATGTGGTAGAGCCGGCAACCAATTGTATCCCGGAATTTATTCATATGATAGAGGTACTTTTAGAGAAAGGCTATGCATATATTGCCGGAGAAAATGTATATTTTGATACATCAAAATTAGATGATTATTATGTATTCTCCAGCCAGAGCGAAAAAGAGCTGATGGTAGGTGTCCGTGATGACGTATCTGAGGATGAAAATAAGCGCAACAAGAGTGATTTTGTATTGTGGTTTACCAAGTCCAAATTCGATAACCAGGAACTGAAATGGGATAGTCCATGGGGCGTTGGTTATCCGGGCTGGCATATCGAGTGCTCCTGCATCAGCATGAAGCATTTAGGCGAATATATGGATATTCACTGTGGTGGTGTGGATAATATTTTTCCACATCATACCAATGAGATTGCACAGAGTGAAGCATATCTTGGACACAAATGGTGTAATTACTGGTTCCATGTGCATCATCTGAATGATAAATCAGGAAAAATGAGTAAATCCAAGGGAGATTTCCTGACCGTTTCCTTGTTGGAAGAAAAAGGTTATCTGCCGCTGGTATATCGTATGTTCTGTCTGCAGTCCCATTACAGAAAGCCATTGGAATTCTCTTATGAAGTAATGGATAATATGGAAAATTCCTATGTAAAGCTTCGTAAGACCATTGCAAAACTGGATGCGTCTACAGAAGTAGAGCAGGATAAATTTGATGCATACAAAGAGAAATTCCTGCAGGCATTAGAGGATGATTTAAATACTTCCATGGCACTGACTGTAGTATATGAAGTATTGAAAGCCGATATGACCGATGCAACCAAGCTTGCACTGGTAAAAGATTTTGATTATGTATTATCACTTGATTTAGCAGCGGGAGAAGTAGCAAATCCTGCCGATGAGATCGATGCAGATTTAGAAGCATATGTATTAGAAAAAATCGAAGAGCGTAAGGCTGCAAAGAAGGAAAAAGATTTTGCCAAAGCAGACGCAATTCGTAATGAACTTTTGGAAAAAGGAATTGTCTTAGAAGATACCAGAGAGGGTGTAAAATGGAAAAAGGCATAGATTCCCATATCAAAGAATATTTTGACCTGCCAAAGGTGGATGTAGCAACCTACTCCCCTTTGGCACTTGCCTACATAGGAGATGGCATTTATGACCTTGTCATAAGAAGCATTGTAGTTGGAAAAGGCAATACCAAGGCATCCCGTCTGCATCAGACCACCAGCCATCTGGTGAAAGCACATGCGCAGGCAACGATGATGGAGACACTGACTCCGATGCTTACGGAAGACGAAACGGAAATTTACCGCAGAGGCAGAAATGCCAAGTCTCCGACCATGGCAAAAAACGCAACTATGTCAGATTATCGCCGTGCCACCGGCTTTGAAGCATTGATGGGCTATTTATATCTGACGGATCAGTTTGAGCGGATTTTGGAATTGGCGAAAGAAGCAATCAGACACTATAATGTGAAGACCGGAAAGAATGATCTGGCAGGAGGAAAGTAGAATGGAAGAAATGCAGATGGAAAACACACAGGCAGAAAGCACGAAGATAGAAGGAAGAAATGCAGTTTTAGAAGCATTTCGTTCCGGAAAAACCATAGACAAGCTGTTTGTATTAGATGGCTGTAAAGACGGTCCCATTCAGACCATTTTAAGAGAAGCGAAAAAACATGATACGCTGGTACAGTTTGTGGCAAAAGAGCGTTTAGAGCAGTTGTCAGAGACGAAGAAGCATCAGGGTGTCATTGCCATGGCAGCAGCATTTTCTTATGCAACGGTAGAAGATATTTTAGAAAATGCCAGAAAGAAAAATGAAGCACCATTTGTCATTTTGCTGGATAATATTGAAGACCCGCACAATTTGGGTGCAATTATCCGTACTGCCAATCTGGCAGGTGCCCATGGCGTCATTATTCCAAAGCGCCGTGCAGTGGGACTGACCGCTACCGTAGCAAAGGCATCCGCAGGAGCCATTTATTATACACCGGTAGCAAAGGTAACCAATCTTACCAATACCATCCGGGAATTAAAGGAGCAGGGCATGTGGTTTGTCTGTGCAGATATGGGTGGCACAACCATGTATGATCTGGATTTAAAAGGTTCTATCGGACTGGTTATCGGAAATGAAGGAGAAGGTGTCAGCAAATTAGTAAAAGAAAACTGTGACTTTGTGGCATCGATTCCAATGAAGGGAGATATTGACTCCTTAAATGCATCGGTAGCAACAGGTGTTTTAGCTTATGAAATTGTAAGACAGAGATTAAGTTAACAGGAGAGAGAGATGCAATCTTATCAGAACATGAGTGATGAGGAATTAATTGCAGCACTTCGTAGTGGTGAAAAAGAAATTACAGATTATCTGATGGACAAATACAAGAGTCTGGTTAAGAAAAAAGCAAAAGCACTTTATCTCATTGGTGGTGAGACGGACGATTTGATTCAGGAGGGAATGATTGGTCTGTTTAAAGCTGTCCGGGATTATCAGCCGGATAAAGACAGCAGCTTTTTTCATTTCGCAGACCTTTGTATTGCAAGGCAGATGTATACAGCGGTGGAGGCTTCCAATCGGAAAAAGCATGCACCGCTCAATTCGTATGTACCACTTTATGCAGATAGTGAGGATTCGGAAGGCAGGAATCTGGCGGATGTGTTAGAGACTATAGATGAGGCGAATCCGGAGAATTTGTTTATCAGTCAGGAAGACCGGGAAGATTTCAAGCGGAAAGTAAATGAAACTTTAAGCAAAATGGAACAGGAAGTGTTGTCGTATTATCTGCAGGGCTTTCGCTATGAGCAGATTGCAGAAGCTATGGGAAAAGAGCCGAAGGCTGTGGATAATGCGTTGCAGCGTTTAAAGAAGAAGTTGAAAGGGAAGTAACAGCATGAAAAATATCATTCACATTTTTCGTAAGGACGTAAGAGGACTTTGCAGGAATTTTTTCGCACTGGTCATTGCAATCGGATTGTGTTTTATTCCATCTTTGTATGCATGGTTTAATATTTATTCCAACGAGGATCCTTATGCCAACACCGGAAATATCTATATTGCAGTGGCATCTGAAGATGAAGGAATGAAATTAGAGGATGGCACAACCGCCAACATGGGTGCTCAGGTGATTGAGCAGTTGAAGGAGAATAAGTCCATAGGCTGGCAGTTTGTAGACAGCTCTGATGAAGCAATCAACGGAGTAGAAAGTGGAAAATATTATGCGGCAGTAGTTATTGGTGACCGCTTTTCCGAGAGCATGTTCAGCATCTTTTCTGAAGGACTGGAGAATCCGACCATTACATATTATGAGAATGAGAAGAAAAATGCCATTGCAACGAAAATTACCGATACTGCAGTGAGCACATTAAAGTCCAGTATCAATGAGACATTTCTTGAGACAGCGGCAAGTGCCATGTTTGCCCAGATGGATAATCTTTCTGAGAAAATAAGTGAAGATGGCGGTGTGGATGGATTCCGCCAGAAATTAGAGCAGCTTAGCCAGAATTTAAAGGACTATGATGCCATGATAGACAGCTTCCTGTCCGGAAATGAAGAACTGAGCGCAGGGATTGATGAAGCCAATTCCAGTGTGTCAAAGGTGGAAGATAAAATTGATTCAGCTGTAAATTCCCTGAATGGAACAAAGACACAATTAGACAGTACGGATACTACACTTTCAGATTTTTCCAAGAATGTGGAGACAACCTTAACGGATATTGAGAATTCTTTGAATAAGATTTCAACGGATATTACCAATGCCGGACTGGGAGATTCTGCCAAGAAGACAACTGAAAGTATTGAGACAACAACGAATGATATCAAGACTTTAAATGACCAGTTGCAGTCGCTTTATGGAGCAATCAGTGGACTCAAGACAGATGAGAGCTTTACGGACGAGCAGAAAACGGATATGGATGATGTGATGTCACAGATTGATGCGTTGAAGCAGGATGCAGAAGAAATGCAGAAGCTTTTAGAGACACTGATGCCGGACAATGCATCAGATGCAGTAAAAGATGCGGTAGATACTGTGACAGGCGGAATGAATACAGCATTGTCTACCTGCAGCAAGACCATTGAAAATATGAAGAATGTATACACCAATAATCTGGTGCCTGGAGTATCCGGAATATTGGATACGGCATCCCAGATACTGGTCAATGTAACCAATCTTTTGAATAATCTGAATAATACATTAGGTGACATGGAAACCATTTTCGATGGAACCTTAGATATGGTAGATGCTACAGATGAAAGCTTTACACAGATTCAGACATTGCTGCAGACCTGTGATACAAAGATAGAAGAGGCAATCAGCAAGCTGGATGAAGCATCGGAAGATGAACAGATGCAGATTATCATGGAACTTTTGGGCGGCGATCCGGAATCCTATGGTAAATTCTTTGCACAGCCGGTAAAAGTGGAGACAAAGCAGGTTTATGAGATTAAAAATTATGGTTCTGCGGTTGCACCATTTTATACAACACTGGCACTCTGGGTAGGCGGTATTGTACTGGTGGCACTGATTAAGGTAAAGGCATCCGAAAAGGATTTGACGAATCCGAAGCGTTATCAGCTTTTTCTTGGAAGATATCTCATTTTCTTTGTGATGGGACAGATACAGGCATTGATTATTGTGCTGGGTAATATTTATCTGCTGCATTGTCAGGTGAAGAATCCGGTATTGTTCTGGTTTGCGGCGTCGCTGACGAGCTTTACCTTTACCTTATTAATCTATGCGCTGACACTTTCCTTTGGCGATATCGGAAAAGCACTGGTGGTTGTAATGGTCGTTATTCAGATTGCAGGTTCCGGTGGAACATATCCGATTGAGATATTGCCGGAATTTTACCGGCGGGTATATATTTTCTTTCCATTCCCATATGCAATTAATGCCATGCGCGAAACCATTGGCGGCATGTATGGCGGAGCCTATGAGAAGAATCTGGCAGAGCTTCTGATTTTCGCAGCAGCGGCATTGTTAATCGGACTGCTGATTCGCATACCATTTATGGGTATCAATCATTTCGTAGAAAAACGAATGAAAGATACGAAGATGATGTAAGAGAGCAGGTGAAGAGCAGATGGAAAAGAAAGAAGATTATGAAAAGCTTTATGACATGCTTTTAGGCTATGAGCAGGAGATTCATAAGAAGAACCAGAAACGTATCCGCATCGGATTGCGGTGTCTTATCATTATTCCACTGATTTTCCTGGCATTGTTATTCTGGACAGAAAGCTCAAAAATTGTATTTTTGATTCTGTGGATTGTATCGCTGTTTATTCTGGCAGGATATTTAATCTTTGTAGAATATTCAGACTATAAATTACAGGAAAAATTAAATGAGATTTCCAACCGGGAGCAGCAGGAGAGAGATGCACTGATTGGCGATGGAATTGCCCAGGTAGAAGAACGGATTCGTACCGCACTTCAGACGGCAGAGCAGGAACTTTTAACGGATAGCACAAAGGAGTAGCAGAGGGATAACACATGAAAAATATTTTTAGAATCTTTTACCGGGATTTTAAGAGAGTCAGCACAAATGTGGTAGCAGTGGTTATTGTAATAGGTCTTTCCATTATTCCATCACTGTACGCATGGTTTAATATATTGTCCAACTGGGACCCGTATGGACCGGAATCTACATCAAATCTTAAGATAGCAGTATATTCCGCAGATGAGGGAATTGACATGGGAGGTCTGCCTTTAAATATCGGAGACAGCGTCATTGATGCCCTGAAAGCCAACCAGACTATGGGCTGGCAGTTTACTGATACCATGGATGAAGCAACTGACGGTGTATACAGCAGTGAATATTATGCGGCACTGATTATTCCGGAGGATTTTTCCGAGAAAATGATAAGCTTCCTTAACGGAGAAGTACAGAATCCGCAGATTATTTATTATGAAAATGAGAAGAAAAATGCCATTGCACCAAAGATTACATCCAAGGCAAAAACGGCAGTGCAGGAACAGGTAAATGCAACCTTTGTCAGCACTCTGGCAGAAGTCATGTTAAAGGTAAATGATGTCATGGTAGAAAATGGAATGGATTCCGGCTCTATGATAAATCTTTTTCTGACACAGCTTAATGATTTAAGCGGAGATTTGGACGGCTATATTGCATTGCTGAATTCTTTTGTCAGCATTACCAATTCGGCATCCAGCCTGATTGATACGACACAGGTTATGCTGCCGAATCTGAATACGATGGTAGATGATGGTTCGAATACGGTAAATACCATGCAGGGAGCATTGAATTCCGGCAGCCTTAATGCCAGTGCTTTGGCTGAGGTTATTTCAGCAAATCTTAATACAGCAGCCGACAGCCTTGACAACATCAATACGCTGATACAGAATGCCTTAGATCAGTTGGATAACTATGGTGATTTATCTTCCGGCGGACTGCAGAGCGCAATTAATATGATGCCGCTGATCCGTCAGTTATTTGAAAACAGTGTGGCAGACTGGAAGGATGATGAAAGTGTTTCCGGTCAGATTGCAGAAATCGAGGCACAGTTAGATAAAATTGAAGCAGATTTAAACAGTGTCCAGAATAATGTCACAGATTTAAATACTGCAAAGGATACTTTAAACACTGAAATATCTACCGAAATAACTTCCTGTAAGACCAAAATAAAAGCTTTAAAAGATACCTTTGACTATTCGGTAAAAGGTCAGCTGGAGACAACTATTCAGTCCATGCAGGGGTCACTGAATCAGACACAGGCAATTTTAAATGGTGTCGATGGAGATTTTGATGAAGTATCGGAAGTATTGGATGCTTATAGTGAAACCCTCGATAAGGGAAATGAAAGCTTAAGTGATTCACTGGCAGCAGCACAGGAAATGAAGACCGGACTTGACAGTGTGATTACAAGTCTCAGTGCTCTGGAAATCAGTGATCAGTATCAGGCTTTGATGAAAATCTTAGAGACCGACCCGACTTTGTTAGGAGATTTCTTATCTTCTCCGGTCAATATGGAGACGAAAGAGATTTATCCGATTTCCAATTATGGTTCGGCAATGTCACCGTTCTATACGGTACTGGCATTATGGGTAGGTGCGTTGATTCTGGTGGCAATCATTCATGTAAAGGTACTTCCGGATGAGAAAATACCGGATGCAAAACCTTACCAGAAATTCTTTGGAAGATATATTACATTCTTCCTGATTGGACAGGTGCAGGCATTGATTACTGCACTGGGAGATTTGTTTTATATTAAGATACAATGCCATAACCCATTCTTATTCTGGCTTGCCTGCGCATGCTGCAGCTTTGTATTTACCTTATTTATGTACGCATTAACGGTAGCCTTTGAAAATGTCGGAGAGGCTTTGGCGGTAGTCATCATGGTTATCCAGGTAGCAGGAGCAGGCGGTTCCTTCCCAATCGAAGTACTGCCGGCAATCTATCAGCGGATTTACCGTTTCTTCCCATTCCCTTATGGAATGGATGCACTCCGGGAGACCATCGGTGGTATGTATGGAATGACTTATTGGAAATGCCTCGGCATCTTGGGCATCTATATTATAATCTCACTTCTGATTGGACTTGTAATTGCAATTCCGTTTCGGAAGTTAAATATGAAGATTGAGCATAGCAAAGAAAAATCTGACATTATGCTGTAGAAAAGTATTGACAATCATAGCTCTCTATAGTATAGTATTACAAGTCGGGATTAGTTCCGACAGAATTGCTGGCATGGCTCAGTCGGTAGAGCGTCGCATTGGTAGTGCGGAGGTCACGGGTCCGATTCCCGTTGCCAGCTTAACTAGAAAAAAGGCTGTAATCCTTGATAAATCAAGGGTTACAGCCTTTTTGATAATAGGTACAAGTAGGTGCAAATTAGGTAAAATAAATATCGAGTAAAAATGGGAGTTAAGAGTAGAAGAGGCAAAGATTTGCTGGTTGTTATAGTAGAGAATAAATATAAAAAAGAAGATACTTCTCAAACGAGTAATGATGATAACATCCTTCCTCTTACGTCCGAAACGCACCTTGATACTGTATCTTCTAAAAAGTATTATATCATATGTTAGATAAAACAACATGCTTTATTAGCAATATTTTTGAAAAAATGTTAAAAAAGCAGGTTCACTACCAAACCCCCAGAGGCTTTACGACGGTAGTAAAACTGCTTTTTACAAGTAGTATATCACAAAATTAGAAGAATTCAATAGAAACTTTAATAATGTTGTGGAGGTAATTGAGAGGGTAATTGAGAGTGGCAGGTTCAAAAGAAATTACAAAAGTAGAGAAGGATTTAATAATTTGGTTAGACGCATGTGGGATAGCTTCGACTACAATATAGGGAATATGCAATATGCTGAAGACGGACGAGGAAATCAAGGAATTGGGTCGTTTTTCACTGGATATTCCAGAGGAAATGTATCGGAACAATCCGAGCGAAGCGGAGGAGCAGATGCTGGCAAAAGCATTGCAGATAATACAGAATAGAAAAATAGAATGAATGACACATTCCCAGGGGTGGCTGTGTCAAATGACCCGAGCCGGTACGTCCAAGACGAACCTCAGTCCAATGTGTCATTCTGCGAAAAATATAGCATAATAGAATGATAAATGTCAATAAATACAAAAAGGTTAAAACTTTCACTTCAAAAAGTGACCTAGCGGATAACTTGCTTAAGGGTTAAAGTTTTGCTCCAATTTTTTGAATAAGAGCATCCTGCAGTACCTGCGAAAAATTAATATTGAGCGAGATAGCCTCTTCATTTAACCATTCCGGAATGGTAAGGGTCTTTTTAACTGCTTTCGAGTTATTGCGTTTTTGATAAGCAAGCATATCGAATTCGATGATAATGCAGTATTCATTTTCGGAAACTGTAATATCTTTTGGCTGGGAAGGAACAGGAATCTCCTGATGTTCCTGTTTACGGCTTGTCAGGGCAAGACCTAAGGCATCAACAGCCATTTCATAAGCATTTTGCATATCATCTCCCTGAGTCATACATTCAGGCAAATCTGGAAAAGTGACCCAAAATCCACCTTCTTCTGCAATATGAAAAATGGCGGGATAAAATAATTTGTTCATAAGAACCTCCTTTCGATAGAAATTGGATTATCGTAGACCGGCTTCTTTTAAAATTGCCTGTTCTAATCCTTTCTTCAAGTCTTTGTTATGATAAGGAACAATAACGGTTCTATTCGTAACGGGATGAAATAATTTTATATGAGAACCGCTCTGGTTGGTTATGATAAAACCATGTTTCTTAAGGTAGTTTATCATTTCTCTGGAAGTCATTGGCATATACGCAATTCTCCTTTAATTAATATTATAATAGTACGTGTTAATACGTGTGTCAAGAACAGAATAAAGGAAAACAAAAAGATGATAAAAAAGATTAAAAGAACCATTCAAAATGATATGCATAAAATATGTAAAGAAAAAGAACCAATAATGGTTCTAGTAGAAAACTAACATATAAGAAAGAAACTGTCAATCCCAAAAGAAAGATAAGATATTCAACTACAGAACCTGCCTCCGGCAGATACTTACGGATGCCAGACAACAAGAAAAAGCTGCCCACCGGCAGCTTTTTTCAGGTTATGCAAATCGCATAAAAGATATTAACATCCGAGTCTGAATAATTTGCAGATTGTGTTAAATAACTCGGAACAGCTATTGAAATTAAAACACATAGTTTCGTCCTCCTTATTTTCTTTGAAATCATGTCTTAGCTAAGTACAAATAAATTGTAACAAGTCTGTAACATTTTCGCAATAGGAGTACATTGGAAATATGGGAAATATCTGGTCCTAGGATAAGCCGGGATGAGTTGGCTCTTTCTCAAGCTTTGCAAACCAGCTATTAACGGCCTTGCTTACCTCGTCACGTTTACGGAAAGGAATCTGCACAATGGAGTGGTCTTCCATAATAAGGTCGTGCTGCAGAATTCCGGTGACATGATTTAAGTTTACCAGATAGCTGCGGCCAACCGGAAGAAAACAGGCAACAGAGGCAAAGTCCTCGGTAAGCTGCGTTAAGTTCCCGGAAATCGTAAAAGTCTCTGATATAGCGTGCAGCAGGATATTGTGCTGCCCGGTTTCGAAAAAGAGAATATCTGAGTAAGGAAGAGAATATTCCTTCCTACGGACAGAAAAGGTAAATACTTCATTGGATTCCTCTAAAAGCGTATCACAGCGGCTCATGGCATTGAGAAAATCTGCGTGAGAGTAAGGCTTTTGCAGATAGTAAAGAGCATTTACCTCATAGCTTGCCATGGCATGTTCCGTAGAAGAAGTGGTGAAAATAATGCCACCCTCATAGCCCAGTGAGCGAAGGATACGTGCTGTTTCCACACCGTCCTGGTTATTCATATAGATATCTAAAAACAGCAGAGCCGGATAACGCTTTTCTTCCTTATAATATTGAATCATCTCTTCGCCCGAAGAAAAAAGTAGAATCTCCATATTACAATGATGTTTCGTGGCATATGTATTCAGATGATGTTTCAGCCGTAAGGCATCGCTTTCAGAATCTTCGCATAAGTAAATCAGCATAATTATTCTCCTGTATATAAAAAGTAAAAAACACCGGATACGAAACAAGTATATCATATTGAAAGAAAATAAAAATCATTTTTTATCGACAATCAGGAAGATAAAATCACAATTTGGAAGAATTGGTTGCAAAATTTTAAGCGTTTTCTTAAGATAGAAACTGTGTGAACAAAAGAAATAGAATAAAAAAAGGAGAGGAAATATGGGAAAAAAACGAAAAGAACGATGTCTGGCATTTTTGATGGCATTGGCTATGATGACAGGCTTATTTATGGGAGATGCTGCCGGACTACTGGTAAAGGCAGAGGATACGCCGGCATCCGTTAAAATAGGAATTACAACATTAGAGACAGGCTGGTATGTGAAGGCGGTGGATCCTCCTTCTACACCGGGACCATCTGCAACGATTCGTGGCGTCGATAAAGTAGGGGAAGAACCGGAAAGTGGTGGTTATATTTATTTTGATAAAGATACGGCAACCATGACTGTATATAATGATATGGAGATTGCTACTTCCGGACCGAATCCGGTGACAGTAACAGGTGGAAACTTAACAATTTCCGGAGCAGGAAATTTTACTGTAGAAGGAACTTCTCCTGCATTTCTGTTAGCCGGAACCGGTGCTGCCGTTGTCACAAAGGATTTTACCGGAAATTTCAAGGTAACAAGTAATAGTAATGTAATAAACGGTGGCAGCAGATTTGAGATAGATACAACCGGTGATATTACACTGGAAACTGCATCAACGTCTTCAGAGCCAATTGCTTTGAGCAGTGGAGTGGTTGATTTAAGTGGAAAGAAAGTTACGATAACCGCACCATGTGGTATGATTGACAGTGGAGTATCCACACTGAACCTGACACAGACAGAAGGAGACCTTGCATTAAGTTCTGCATCTGATTATTATCCAATTTTCCATGCAGAAAATGTTACCCTGAAAAATACCGGTGGAAAGGTGGAACTGGAAAATACCAGCACAGGGGTGTTGACTGACAGTAATCTTACGATTGAAGCTGCAGGAGATATTTCTTTAAAATCAGCGAAGGGAATAACAAGCAAGAGTAATCCACAGGTGAGCTTAACTTCAACCAATGGGGATGTTACAATTGAACAGACCGCAACCCCTGTCATGGCAAACGGTAAGCTGACGATTCAGGCATTGGCAGGAGCAATAAGCATTTCAACCAATGCGACTGTACCGATGTTTCAGGCAGAACTTGATATAAAGGCAAAGAATGATGTGACACTGAAACAGAATGGAACAACAGATTCATCACTTACCTGGGGCGGAGCCGGTGGAAGTATTGAGAGTACCGATGGGAATATTACAATAGAACAGGAAGGCAGCACATATGTGATTTCAACTTTGAATGCAGTCAGCCTGAATGCAGGTGGAACGGTTACGGTAAAGAGAAATACAGAAGGAACAGCTTTAGGTGATATGATAAGAAGTGTTCCGGCAACAGGTGTAATCCAGCTTGTAGATGGCACAAAGAAAGGTGCCATCGTAGATGGAACCGTATATGCTGCCAGCGGATGTACGCATCCAAAGCGTATCAATGGAAAATGTGTTGTATGTGATGACCAGGAGCCGGTGGCAGCTATTGTAGATGCCAACGGAAATGTAACAAATTATAACAGTCTGTCCGATGCATTCCATAATGCCAATAAATACAATACCGTAAAATTATTAGTTGATTATAAGAACAGCAGTGAAGCAATTGATTTATCCTCTGTATATAAGGCTGTAAATCTTGACTTAAATGGGAAAAGTTTAACATTAGATGCATTTAATATCATGAATCACTTAAGCGTTTCCAATGGAAAGCTTAACCTGAGAATGCTCAATGATGCAAATACTAGTCTTTCTGATAAATGTACATTAGAAAATGTGGAAGCGGATATCCATGAGATAAGTTGGACTGCAAATGGTGGTCTGGAATTAAAGAGCAGTAGACTTCATGTAGGTTCACAGGCATCCCCTTGCTCATTCTTTGTAGAAATGATTACAATAGCACCGGATGACGATTCTGTAATTATAGTAGAAAACATGATAAGTGGTCTGGCAAACTATAAAAATGTACCAGCAATGGAACAGGCATTGGACAAATTAATTCCTTTCGGATATTCAGTTTTTGTTGATTCTGATATTACAGTACTGGATGAATCCGGAAATCGTGCCAAAAATCTGGTGCTTCGTAATAAGAAGCTGGCAGAAGCGGACATTACTTTAAGCCCGGCTGCCTTTGTTTATGATGGCACAGGAAAAGAGCCGGCTGTAACCGTAACGTATGATGGAATGACATTAACGGAAGGAAGGGATTTTACGGTTACTTATGTTGATAATATTGAAGTGGGTGATACAGCTGCAGCAATTATCAGTGGTTCCCGCTTTTTAGACAGTGTAACAAAATACTTCAGCATTACCAAAGCACATCGTGGAGCACCAACAGGACTTACCGCAGTAGCAGAAACCATTGATGGCAAAAATGATGGAAAGATTCGTGGTGTGAATGCGGAAATGGAATACAGTATTGATGGAACTACCTATACCGCAATTACAGAAAATGAATTGACCGGACTTGCCGACGGAACTTATCTGGTACGTTATCAGGAAACACGCAATTATTATGCGTCTTCTGCAACACAGATTGTAGTAGAAAAAGGACTTCCTTCTTCCGACAGCTTAAACCCGTCAAACCTGGGCGGCGGAAATAATCCGGAAAATACACCAGGTGGAAGCACGCCAAATGAAAATAATAATGGAACGACATTAACCGCCGGAAGTAATGTTGTTACAACATTGCCAGGCGCATCTTCGGTACAGACACCGACAGCAACAACGTCTGATAGCAGCACACAGGTTAAAACCGGAGACGACAATCAGATATTCCTGTATCTTCTTGTACTGTTTGCTGCGGCAGGAGTGGCTGCGGGAGCATATGGCAGATTAAATGCAGGACGCCGTATGAAATAAGTGAAAAGGGATATATCGGAAATAGAAAAGACATGAAATAAAAAATAAAAATGCTGTACTTTCAGAAATGAGAGTGCAGCATTTTTCTGTTGCAAAGAACATAAGGACGCGGTAAAATGTAGCGTAGTCAAAGAAGAGGAGATAGAAGATGCTGACACAGTTTTCAAGAACCGAACTATTGCTTGGAAAAGAAGCAATGGAAAAATTAAAGAATGCAAAGGTTGCAGTATTCGGAATCGGCGGAGTAGGTGGATATGTCTGCGAAGCACTGGTAAGAAGCGGAGTTGGAGCTTTTGATCTGATTGATGATGACAAGGTATGCCTGACGAATCTCAACCGTCAGATTATTGCAACCAGAAAGACCGTTGGAAAATATAAAACAGACGTCATGAAAGACCGTATTTTAGAGATTAATCCGGATGCCAGGGTAGAAGTGCATAAATGCTTTTTCCTGCCGGAAAATGCGGATGAATTTCCTTTTGAAGAGTATGATTATATCGTAGATGCAGTAGATACGGTAACTGCGAAGATTTCACTGGTTATGAAGGCACAGGAGATGAATGTGCCGATTATCAGCAGTATGGGAGCCGGAAATAAGTTAGATGCCAGTCAGTTCCGTGTGGCAGATATTTATAAGACAAAGGTATGCCCGCTGGCAAAAGTAATGCGCCGTGAGTTAAAGAAACGTGGCGTAAAGAAGCTTAAGGTGGTTTATTCCGAAGAGCAGCCAACCAGACCAGTTGAAAATATGGCAATCAGCTGTAGAACCAACTGTATCTGTCCGCCGGGAGCAGCCCATAAATGTACGGAGCGGCGTGATATTCCGGGCAGTGTGGCATTTGTGCCATCTGTCGCTGGACTGATTATCGCAGGTGAAGTAGTAAAAGATCTGGCAGCAAAATAAGAAACAGATAAAGAAAACCGGATGTGGAATCACATCCGGTTTTCTGTTTCTATTGATTTCCTTATCAGGAAAATTATTTCTGAGGACCTGCAGAAACAAGAGCTTTACCAGCTTCGTTTCCTTCGTATTTAGCAAAGTTCTTGATGAATCTGTCAGCAAGATCTAATGCTTTTGTCTCCCATTCAGAAGCATCTGCGTAAGTATCACGAGGATCTAAGATGCCTGAATCAACGCCTGGAAGCTCTGTAGGAACTTCAAAGTTGAAGAATGGAATCTGTTTTGTAGGAGCGGTTAAGATAGCTCCGCTTAAGATAGCATCGATGATACCACGGGTATCTTTGATGGAGATACGTTTTCCGGTTCCGTTCCATCCTGTATTTACGAGGTAAGCCTTAGCTCCGCTCTTTTCCATTTTCTTAACAAGCTCTGCAGCGTATTTTGTAGGATGCAGCTCTAAGAAAGCCTGTCCGAAACATGCTGAGAAAGTAGGTGTAGGCTCTGTGATTCCACGCTCTGTACCAGCAAGTTTTGCTGTAAATCCAGACAGGAAGTAGTACTGAGTCTGCTCTGGAGTTAAGATAGATACAGGAGGCAGTACTCCGAATGCATCTGCGGAAAGGAAGATGACATTCTTAGCTGCTGGAGCAGAAGAGATCGGGCGGACAATGTTCTTAATGTGGTTGATTGGGTAAGATACACGGGTGTTTTCTGTTACGCTCCTATCAGAAAAATCGATTTTTCCGTTAGCATCTAATGTTACGTTCTCAAGAAGAGCGTCACGTCTGATTGCATTGTAGATATCCGGCTCAGAATCTTTGTCAAGGTCGATAACCTTAGCGTAGCATCCACCCTCGAAGTTGAATACGCCGTTGTCATCCCAACCATGCTCGTCATCACCGATTAAGAGACGCTTAGGATCGGTTGAAAGGGTTGTCTTACCTGTTCCGGAAAGTCCGAAGAAGATAGCGGTGTTTTCACCGTTCATATCTGTGTTAGCAGAGCAGTGCATGGAAGCGATGCCCTTTAATGGCAGATAGTAGTTCATCATAGAGAACATACCTTTTTTCATTTCTCCGCCGTACCATGTATTAACGATAACCTGCTCACGGCTTGTAATGTTGAACATTACTGCTGTCTCAGAGTTTAATCCTAATTCTTTGTAGTTTTCAACTTTTGCTTTAGAAGCATTGTAAACGATGAAGTCCGGCTCAAAGTTCTTTAATTCTTCTTCAGTAGGCTGGATGAACATATTTGTTACGAAATGTGCCTGCCAAGCTACTTCTACGATGAAACGGATAGCCATACGGGTATCTTTGTTAGCACCACAGAAAGCATCTACTACATAAAGTTTTTTGTTAGAAAGTTCTTTGATAGCGATGTCTTTTACAGCACTCCATGCTTCCTCAGATGCTGGATGGTTGTCGTTCTTGTATTCATCAGATGTCCACCATACAGTGTCTTTGGAGTTCTTGTCCATAACGATGAATTTGTCTTTAGGGGAACGACCTGTATAGATACCAGTCATAACATTGACTGCGCCAAGTTCACTTTCCTGACCTTTTTCATAGCCTTCCAGTTCTGGCTTGGTCTCTTCTGCGAATAATGTTTCGTAGGATGGGTTGTAGACAATTTCTGTTGTTCCAGTAATGCCATACTTGCTTAAATTGATTTCTGCCATTTTGTTTTTTACCTCTTTCCTTTAAATATAGTAATATGATAATCGCCCGCAAAAAGCAGGTTTTTATGATATCTTGACTGAGAAACTATAAATCCTAGTTACGTCATCATAATTATTATACATAAATAAGTCATAAAATCAATAAAAAAACTGCGAAATTTTTATAAAGTGAAGAAAGTTGAAAGATTTTCCCACTAAAGAATTAGCCTCCTGCTTAAAAATGCTGCCATATAATTCGGCAGAAGTCCGTTGCGGCAGAACCCCAGACAAGCTATAATACAAAGTAAGAGAAAAATATAATCTTACTTTGTAGGATAATCTTGTATAGAAAAGGAGCACATGGGCTATGAAGATATTTCACTTATCCGACCTTCACATCGGATTGAAATTAATGAATCATGATTTAAGGGAAGACCAGGAATATATCCTGCATCAGATTGTAGAGCGGGCCAGAGAAGAAAAACCGGATGCCATTTTGATTGCAGGAGATATTTATGATAAAGCAGTGCCGGCGGCAGAGGCAGTAGAGGTATTCGATCATTTTATCAATGAACTGACGGAGATGGTGCCGGAGGCTGTCCTTATGATGATTAGCGGAAACCATGACAGCGCACCAAGAGTGAACTGTTTTCGAAGCATTTTATCAAGACAGCATTTATATATGATCGGAAAGCCGCCTGAGACGAAAGAGGAATACATTGAGAAAGTGACATTGACGGATAAGTATGGAAAAGTGAATTTTTATCTTCTGCCATTTGTGAAGCCGTCTATGGTAAAGCAGATTGTGGGAACGGATGAAAATGACAACAATCTTTCTTATGATGCAACTTTGCATAAGCTTCTGGAAAGAGAAAATGTAAATGAAGCAGAGCGGAATGTGCTGGTGAGCCACCAGTTCTATCTGCCGGCAGGAAAAGCGGCGGAGGATGTTGAGCGGATGGATTCCGAAATCCGCACCGTGGGAAATATTGATGAAGTGTCTGCGGATGTGTTGGAGCGGTTTGACTATGCGGCATTGGGACATATTCATAAGCCTATGACCGTGGGAAAAGAGTGTTATCGTTACTGTGGAACACCTCTTGCCTGCTCCATCAGTGAAGCGGGACAGAAAAAAGGCATTATTATGGTGGAACTGGAAGAAAAGGGCAGGCTTTCCACCGGAGTAATTCCGTTAAAACCACTGCGTCAGGTGCGTATTGTGGAAGGGGAATTAGAAGAAGTATTAAAGCAGCCATCCGATAATTTTGTAACTGTGATTCTTACCGATAAGGTGGATGTCAATGTCTTTGACATGCAGGACCGGCTGCGTCATGCATTTCCCAATTTGCTGGAAATCCGAAGAGAAACGCTGTACAAAGCCAATTATGAAATGGAAAAATTCCGGCATGAGGCAGAGCTTGATGCCTTTTCGCTATGCTGTGAGTTTATTGGAGAGATGAACGAGGAAGAAAGAGAAATTCTTAAGGAAGTCATCAATAAAGTAGAGGAGGAGAGTGAGTTATGAGACCATTAACCTTGGAAATGCAGGCATTTGGGTCCTATGGAGACCGGACGAAAATTGATTTTCGAAAACCATCCCAGAATTTATTTCTGATTACCGGAGATACCGGTTCCGGCAAGTCCACTATTTTTGATGCCATAGCCTTTGCGTTATATGGAGAAGCCAGTTCCACGGCTAATAAAAAAAGTGGAACAGAGCTGCAGAGTCAGTTTGCCACAGCAGGCGCAGAGCCTTATGTGGAATTGAAATTCTGTGAAGGAACAGAAGAAAGTGGCGTCTATACAGTGCGCCGTGTGCCAAGACATGTCCGCCCATTGAAGCGGGGAAGCGGTGAAAAAGAAGAAAGCGAATCCGTTACCTTAATCATGCCGGATGAATCCGTTTATTCACAGAAGGAAACAAATCAGAAAATCATTGATATTATCGGGCTGACCAAGGGGCAGTTTATGCAGGTGGCAATGATTGCCCAGGGAGAATTTATGGAACTGCTCCGGGCAAAATCCGATGAGAAAAAAGTGATTTTCCGAAAATTATTCCACACAGAAAAATACGAAAAGATTGCCAATGAATTAGGAGACCGGAAAAGAAAATTAGATGCAGAGATTGCCACAATCCGTACGAAGTTTCATGCCAAAGCTGAGAATGTGGACATACCGGAAGCCTTTGAAGAAGCCGAAGCCCTGTTGGCATTGAAAAAGAAGATGCAGCAGGCGGATGCAAAAGCACCGGAGATGGAATGCTTTTTAGAATTGATGCAGCAATTGTGCCAGTATCTTAAGGAAGAGGGAAAGCAGAAAAAGAAGGAAGCAAAAGAAGCGGAAAAACTGCGGGAGCATTGCAGGAGTGCGTTGCAGGAAGCGGAAAACCTGCAAAAATCCTTTACCCAGATGGAAGAAGCACAGCGGGAGTTAGCACGCCTTTTTGAAGCGGAAGAGGAGATAAAAGAGACTGCCCGGTTAGAGCAGATGATAAAGCTTGCCTATGATGCAAAGCAGCTCTATCAGCAGTATGAAGAAGCAGTAAAGAGGCTGGAGAATTTAAAGGCAGAACAGCAGAAATTAGAAGAAAAGCTGCCGGAGATAAAGAAAGCTTTAAAAGAGGCAGAAAAGGAAAGAAACTTAGCAGAGGCGGAAAAGGAAACACAGCAGAAGAATTACAGTATTATAGAAGAAAAAGTAAATCGCACGAAAGCGGCATTGAAAGAAATAAGAAAAGCCGCACAGGAAGTAGAGCAGAGTAAAGATGCTTTGCAGCAGGCGGAAGAGACGGAAAAAGAGACAAAAGAAAAAAGCACTGTCTTAGAGCAGAATATCGTGCAGTGGAAGAAAGAAGCGGAAGCCTTCGAAGAAATTGAAGTAAGGCAGTTACAGATTACCGGAAAGAAAAAAGCTCTTGCAGAAATCGAAGATGCCGTAGCAGAGATTACAGAATCAAAGCAGCTTCTTGGTAAAGAAAAGAAGCAGGAGGAACATGCAAAAGAGATTTATCGGGAAGCATCCGGACAGTATCAGGCAAAGCAGCAGGAATATGAAGCATATCGTAAGCGGTTTTTCGATGCGCAGGCAGGTATTTTAGCAAAGGAATTAAAAGAGGGAGAGCCATGCCCGGTCTGCGGTTCCATGGAACATCCAAAGCCATGCATTGCGGTAGAGATGCAGGAAGAATTAAGCCGGGAAATGTTAGAAACTTTAGAAGAAACGGTTGCAAAGTTACAGCAGAAGCAGGAAGCGGCATCTACAGAAGCCGGTGCATGCCACGTAAGAAGAGAGAACCGGGAGAAAGAGTTGGCAGAAAGAAAGGAAAAGTGCCGGAATAAAATAGAAGACTTTGGAAAGGAAGCAAACCCGGCAGCCGATAATGAAATAGAACCGTGGCTTGTCGCGCAAAAGAAAAAGCTTGCAAAAGAAGAAGAAACACTTTCTCAGGAGATAAAAAAGAAGAAGGAATTGTCTCATAAATTAGAAGAGGTAGAAGCAAAAAAGATTGCACTTCAAAAAGAAGAGACAGAAGCAACAGAAAAGAAGCTATTGGCAAAAGAGCAGTTTGACCGTTGTCAGGCAGCTTACACAGAGCGGAACCGCACCCTTGACTATACATCTGAAAAAGAAGCGGATGAAGTCTTGGCAGAAGCACAGCAGAAGAAGGCTTCTGCAGAAAGTGCATATGCAAAGGCTGATAAAGAAAAGAGCCGTTTAGAGGAAGAGAAAACCGGTACACAGACAGGCATTGTCCGTTGTGAAAGAGAACTTCCGGAACGGAAAAAGGAAGCAGAAGCCAAGCAGCAAAAATATGATTTATATATAGAAGAAAAAGATATTTCCAAACTGGAATGGCAGACTCTGGTGGAGCAGTATTCGATAGATGCCATGGAAGCGATGCGGCAGAAAAGGGAAGATTATCAGAATCAGAAGACGATGTATCAGAGCCGCTATGAGACAGCGAAAGAAACTGTAGGAGAGAAAGAAAAACCGGACGTAGAGAAGCTTTCAGAGGAACTTAAGGCAGCAGAGGAGCAGAGTAAGCTTGCAGGCAGGGCGGCCAATGAGTGGGAGATTTCTAATCAGAAGGATACGGAAATCTTAGAAGCGGTAGAGGAAATATGGAGCGGGCGGCAGCAGGTATTAGAGCAGCACAACCGTATAACACGGCTTTATACTGTCATTTCCGGAAATGTGTCCGGCAGCCGTATGGATTTGGAGACCTTTGTGCAACGCTATTATCTGGAGCGGATTCTTTATGCAGCAAACCGCCGTTTTGAAGAAATGTCAGCAGGACAGTTTGAACTTAGAATGTTTGATGAGAAGAAGGCTGCAATCGGAAAGAACAAGGGACTTGACCTTATGGTATATTCCAATGTAACCGGAAAAGAGCGGGAAGTCCGTACGCTTTCCGGAGGAGAATCCTTTATGGCGGCGTTATCCATGGCACTGGGCATGGCAGATGAGATTCAGGAAAATTCTGCTGCCATACATCTTGATATAATGTTTATTGATGAAGGCTTTGGTTCCCTGGATGAGCATGCAAGAGAGCAGGCAGTCCGGGTATTAAAAGAGATGGCAGGCGGCTCAAAGCTTATTGGAATCATTTCCCATGTAACAGAATTAAAGCAGGAAATGGAAGACCAGCTTCTTATTACAAAAGATGAAGAAGGAAGCCATGTCCGCTGGCAGTTAAGCTAGCGGATAGGCTCCCTGTTCTAACATTTCCGTCACCATGGAAGCCATAGCGGAAGGATGTTCCTTCATTCCGTTTTGCAGCCATTTTAAGAAAACATTATAGAGCGCACCGGAATAGAAGTAGACTTTATACCGGTGAATATCATTATAAGGCATGTCACCCATATGATTTTCTAATTCCTGATCAAAAAGGTCTAAGTAAATGTATGCAAGACCTGCCTTATATACACTTAAAATAAATTTCTTGTAAGTCTTAAAATACCGGAAAATCAGTAAAATTGCCTCATAGCTGAAAAAGTCATTTTCAAGCTTTTCTGCCCTCTTCCGGTATTCTTCCATAATATCGTCCGTAATTTTAATCAACACTTCTTCCTTGGAATGAAAATTCCGGTAATAGGAAGCTCTTGCTACTCCGGCAGTGGTAATAATATCGGTTACGGATATATCGGAAAATGCTTTGGTGTCCATGAGTTTGGTCAGGGCACGGGCAATCTTTAATTTTACCTGGCGGTTTGCTTCGTATCGTTTGTCTGTTTCTTTCATTTGAATACTCCTGTTCGTATGTGCTATGGATGTGTGCCGGTGGGTGGGACAGAATATGATATTCGTTTTTTACAATTTGCATTTGATATGTACATTGGTTCATTACGCAAAGAGCGTTATTTTTCTTAGCACTGTATTTTTCTTGCTGTCAGGCTGTCCTTTCCGTTGCTTTGACCGGATGCCGGCTCTGTCCGCCTGATGCGGATACCACATTCCGTCTGAAAGAGACGCTAAGAATTCCGTTAAAGTTTCCGTATCTTCCGGCACCCGGCACATATTCGCATCCATGCTTAAGATGTGCCTCGCTGGCACGTCCCTGTGCCAGCGTTGCCGGTTGCTGCCGGAATTCTAAGCGTCTCTAACAGACTGCATATATCGTATCCGCATCAGGCGAACAGAGTCCGGCATACTGTCAAACATTGGAAAGACAGGCTTTATCGGCAAAAGAAAAATGCAGTGCAAGAAAAACCGCTCTTTGACGTTAGAAGCAATGTATGTATCAAATACAAATCGTAATAACAAATATAAAACGACTGTCCCACCCACCGGCACCACATCCGTATCATGATACAAAATGATATAAAATGTCTCACATCAAACCGTTGAAAAAAGGGAAAACTATGCTACAATGCTACTTATGCAGCCACAACAATGTGATATAAATTATCTCACATATAGTGTGGCATAGATACAGACAACAGTCAAGAGATGGAGACGAAAATGAAGATAATTACAGATACAGGATCTGATATATTAGAAATCGAAGCAAAGGCAATGGGCGTGGATCTGGTGCCGATTTCCGCAAACTTTGAAGATGTTATATTTGACCGGAATACAGAAGAGAATTTCAAAGCATTTTATGAGAAACTGCGCAGCGAGGAACAACTTCCGGTATCCAGCCAGCCATCACCGGCAGCATTTTTAGAAAAGTATGAAGCGGCAGAAGAAACAGGGGAAGAAGTGTTGGTGATTCTTATTTCCTCGAAGCTTTCAGGAACTTATAATGGGGCAGTGCTGGCGAAGGAAATGTGCGGATATGAAAAGATATATATCGTGGATTCCCTGCAGGCATCCTTATCCTTGCGGCTTCTGGTGGAGTATGCCGTGAAGTTAAAAGAAGAAGGCAAAAGTGCAGAAGAGATTGCAGGAATCTTAGAAGAAGTAAAGAACCGCACCTATCTTACCGGTGTTCCGTCCACATTATTATATTTGAAAAAGGGCGGACGTATTTCTCCGGTAGTTGCAGCAGTGGGAAATGTAATGGGAATCAAGCCGGTGCTGCTGCTCCGGAATGGAGAGATTGAAGGATATTCCAAAGCCCGCGGCATGAAAGCAGCCAAAAGCGGAATGCAGGCATTTTTGAAAAAAGGAGAAGTGGATAGCTGCATGCCGGTAGAATTTGCTCACAGCAATAACCCGGAAATGGGAGAGGAATTCCGGAAAGAAACCATGGAAGCGTTTTCCCTGACAGAAAGCAGCTTACATGAAGTTGGAATGGCAATCGGAACCCATATCGGACCGGATGCACTTCTGATGGCATTTATTTTAAAAGAAAGTATGAAATAAGAATTTTCAGATTTATAGTAGAACCAGCAAAGGAAATAAAACTTTGCCGGTTCTTTTTTTCTTTACAGGAAAATGAAGCAGAGAGGCTTTACCGAGTGAAGAGAAAAATAAGAGGAGCGGCGGAGACGGAAATTAAACTTTCACAGCTTCATATAGGGTTTAACATGGGGGTGTATCAGAATTTTTTGGTGAAAGCAGATACAGAACGTTTGCTGGAAGTATTGCAGAATATCATAGAAAATGCTATAAAATATGGTAGTGGGTATGGCAAATTAGTCAATGAAAAAGGCAGGAAGAAAATGTAATATGATAAAAGCAGTTTTATTTGATATGGACGGAACACTCATTGATACAGAGAAATACTATAGAATCTGCTGGCCTAAGGCAATGGCGCATTTTGGCTATGAAATGAGTGATGAGCAGGCATTGTCCATGCGTTCCTTAGGACAACCCTTTGCACCGGCGCATTTAAAGGAAATGTTTGCAGATGAGAATCTTGACTATCCGGCTATCCGGGCTTACCGGAAGGAATTGATGGAGGAATATCTTGCAAAGAACGGTATTGAGATAAAAAGAGGAGCTGTTGAGTTATTGAATTTCTTAAAAGAAAAAAAAATCCGGCGGGCAGTTGCAACGGCAACCGACATGGAACGGACAGAAAGATATTTAAAGCAGATAGGACTATATCCGTACTTTGATGAAATCATCAGTGCAACCATGGTAGAACACGGAAAGCCGGCACCGGATATCTATACTTTTGCATGTGCACAACTTGGACTTGCTCCGGAAGAATGCCTTGCGGTGGAGGATTCGCCCAATGGGGTTATGAGTGCTTGTCAGGCAGGCTGTCAGGTGGCAATGGTTCCGGATCAGACACAGCCGGATGATGAATTAAAAAAGAAACTTACGATATGTGCAAATACACTGGATGAATTGAAAATTTTATTTTCATAAAATGGGAGAGGTAAGATGAATTTTTTATTTGATACTTCAATTGATGTGAACCGCAGACAGTTTTATGTGCTGGCAATGGGAAGCTGTATCGGAAATCTGGCAGGATTTATTGGAAATGCATTGATTTTCGGATGGAACGGAACAACGATTTTCTGCGGAATCTGTATGTTACTTATGGCCGCAGGAAGTTTCATTGGAATTAAAAAAGGACAGATACGTTATGCGTCTTATTTGATGATAGCAGTATTAAGCCTTGTGGAATTTCCGGCACTGTATTATATATATCAGACGGGAACGATTGTATACATGGTACTTGCGATGGTAGCAATTGCGATTTTTATTCCAACCGGAAATGCAATCCGGTTTGCCGGCATAGTAATTGTAGCCGATGTGGCAGCAGTTATTTTAGCCTATATGAGACCGCTGGAAAGTGAAAAATTGTCAAAAGAAGTCGTGCTGCAGAGCACACTTTGTTCCCTGCTTATCGTTTTACTTTGTGTCTTTTTGATTTCTATCCTGCTTCAGATGCAGAGACAGAGGCAGGAAGAAGAAGTAAAGAAGTTGAATGAACAGTTGAAAGATGCCGCAGATAAAGATGCACTGACCGGACTCTATAATCGTCGTTATTTAAATCAGTATCTGGGAGAACTTATTCTGGATGAGAAGGAAGAATTTGATGCGGTACTGATTGACCTTGACTTCTTTAAACATGTGAATGACACTTACGGACATGGGTTTGGAGACATTGTTCTGGTGGAATTTGCAAGACTTTTAACAAAGCATGTAAAGAATAAAGGGATTGTAGTACGCTTTGGCGGAGAAGAATTTATGCTGGTTTTAAAGGGCATGAACACGGATGAAATCGGTAAAATGCTAGAGCATATAAGATGGGAATATAAGGAATTTACAAAGCATGAAAAGAATATCGAATGCTCTTTCAGCAGTGGTGTACAGCATTATACAGAAGGAATTGCTGTTACGATATTATACCGCTTAGCGGATGAGAAACTCTATGCGGCAAAGGAGCGGGGAAGAAACCAGGATGTCTTTGATTTAGAATCATAGAAAGATAAAAAAGGGGCGAGAAATGAAAAGGAACATCAGGAGGATTCGTTTATGAAAGGGAAAAAGTTTTTAGCAATGATATTAAGTGCAGCGTTGGGAATGTCAACGTTTGCGGCTTGCGGAAGAAGAGTCGTGGAGCCGGAGAAAAAGACCACAGAAACAGAGGCTGAGACTGAGACGGAAGAAACGGAAAACTCAGAAGAGGTGACAGAGGAGACAGAAACGGAAAATGTGGATGAAGATGACATTTTTGCACAGCTTGCAGGAGAAAGCTTTATGTTTACCAGCGGAGCCGGTGCATGGGATTCTACATTGATTTTATCCGAGGATGGCTCTTTTGTGGGAAATTATCATGATGCAGATGCGGGAGATAGCGGGGATGGATATCCAAATGGAACCCTTTACTATTGTGATTTCTATGGAAAATTCACCCAGCCGGAAAAGATAAATGATTATACCTATGAGATGCAGTTGGAGAATATTGCAACGAAGGAAACAGAAGGCGACACGGAAATTAAAGGCGGCGTGAAATATATTTACACGGGACCGGCTGGTTTGGAAGAGGTTTATGATTTATATATTTATCTGCCGGGTGCACCGTTAGATGAATTGCCGGAAAGATTCCTGGACTGGGCATCCATTGGTCTTACCGATGAGGATACGACGCTTCCATTCTATGCAATTTTTAATACGCTGACCTTTGATACCTTTTTAGGACCGAGTGGAGATAAGGTTACGGTAAATGATAAAACCACAACTTCCGATGTATCCATAGAGAGTGAATTGCAGAAAATCGAGGAGAAAGCAGCAGCCATGCAGGAAGACCTTTCCAGTGGAGAACTGGCACAGCAGGAAATGAATACCCTGTCTCTGCAGTTGTATCAGTTGTGGGATAATGAGCTGAATTCTATCTGGAGCCGTTTAAAAGAGACTTTGGATGAGGACACTATGACGACGCTTACCCAGGAAGAGCGTGACTGGATTAAGACAAAAGACAGTGCAGTAGAGGAAGCCGGAAAAGATGCCGAGGGCGGAAGCCTGCAGCCATTATTGGAAAATGATAAGGCGGCAGAATTAACAAGAAACAGGGTATATGAACTGGCAGAGTATTTGAAATAAAAAGATATTTTAGCGAGGAAAAATGGTTACATTAAATGATTACTTATACTCCGGAGCAACGGTGTTCCGGATATTGAAAAAGTATACGCAGGACCTCCGGGCATCCGCAAAAGTATCAAAAAATGAAGTGGATCTGGTGCACTGCAATTTCCTGATTCAGATTATGGAATTGTTAGAGCACAATGATTTCCTGACAGCGCAGTCCCAGAAAATCCGTGAGTTCTACAAATATATGGCAATGGAATATCCTTATCTTTCCTTTACTTTTAAAGGAAGAATCAAGTCACTGATTCGTGCGGAGGGCAAATTCAACGGCTATATTGTAGAGTACATTTATGATTATTATAAAAAGCATAAAAGCTATCCGGACATTGCAGAATTAAAGGAAAAGCTGAACTGCTTCCGTGATCTGATTGCATACCGGATTGTGATTTCCATGCCACGGTGTCATTTGAAAAATCATGAGAACCGCGAAGAAGAGGAATTAAAGCACCTTTATCAGATTGCAAATGTGCTGCCACAGTTTTTAGAGGAGCGTGGATTTACGGCAGAGCTGACAGGCGGTGTCTTAAGAAGCAGTTCCCCGCTTTTGGATGATGCTGTAAAACCATATTACCGGGATTATATCACCAGCGAAAAGGAGGATGATTACAAATCCTTACATATTACTTTTTATGATAACAGTGCGAGATGTTATGTGGAAATGCAGCTTCGCACAAAGCAGATGGACGATATTGCAGAAATCGGTTCCGCCAATCATATTAATTATGAGAAAAAGCAGGAAGCATCCAGAGCACGCCGGGATACCATCCCGGAGGGAGAATGCATTTATTTTGATGAAGCTTATGAACGGTGCAGGCGTTTGCAGGAACTGGAGCTTTCCGGTGTGGATGTCGACATGTTTACAGCAGTAAGCAACAGCCTGATGAATGACGGCTGCGGCTTATACCGGGGAAGACTGATTCTTCCTTATGAGCATTTGTCGAGATTTCAGAATGATTTGATTGATTAGAAATAGAACAGAATGGAAGCGTATGAAACGGAGAAGGCAGCTATGGGTGAAAATATGGAAAAGGAACAATGGATGAAAGAGAGTCTCCAGATGCAGAAGGCAAGCTGGATTCAGGATGAAATCACAAAGCGCAGAGAGCGGGAAGATGAGTTGCTGCAGCAGATTTTTATGGAACAGAAAATGTTGCAGGAACTGGACGAAGACATGGACGAAAATATGGCACATGCCAGAGAAGGCCGCAAATACCGGGAGGACATGAAGGCGCGGGTCAATGACCGGGTATATGAAATCCATGACCTGAGTGCAGATAAGCGAGAGGGAATGCGGGAATACAAATATGCATACCGCAGAGGCTACGCCCTTGCCATGTTTTTCTTTTCACTGGCATTGTGCGTCTTTGTAGGCTTTTTACATGGAATCACATCACAAATCTGTCTGATGCTGATGTTCTTTACCGGCGTGCAGGCTGCCATTTTTGTACATCAGAAGCAGTGCTTCTTTCTCTGGAGACTCATCTGCGATATTTTCTCAGCAGTAGTTTTCCCAGTGATGCTGGTTCTCTTTATCGGTTATGAATTAAAGTACGGCTTCTATGATTTTCTACTTCCAATCTGCCTTATCGTAGGACTGGTGCTGCTGGCACTTACCACAGCATCCTATTTCCTCTACGATCCATACCGCAGTGCCCGCCGCAGAGTCGGTGATGCCAAGAGCATGATCCGTTCTATCGAGCGTTCCGCCAAAAAGCAGGTCAAGAAGAGCCAGAAGCAGCAGGCGAAAGACGAGCTTCGCCAGAACCGCCTGCAGCAGAAGGAGCAGGATAAAGCCGAGAAGCTTCGCATCAAAGAAGAGCAGCGCCAGGAAAAAGAGCTTAAGAAAGCCGCGCAGCGCGAAGAACAGCAAAAACTCCGTGACGCAAAGAAGCAGGAAGCCTTAGAAAACCGCGAAGAGAAGAAGCTTGCCCTCATGGACGCTGTGGCAGCCAAGAAAGAGCAGTTCCGGGAGAAGTTCCGGAAGGATGGGGGAGTGGAAGAAACGGAAGAAAAGGAGAAGGAGGAAGAGGGCGTTTTTGCTTCGGATGAAGGCACGGAAGATACAGAAAATGCAGAGCAGGGCGAGACAGTAGTTGTGGAAGATGCGGTGCAGGAAGAAGAGCCGTTAGAAGAAGAGGCTGTGCCGGAGGATGTGGTGCAGAAAGAAGAAGTGTTAGAAGAGGAAAATGTGCCGGAGGATGTGGTGGCATCGGAAGATACTGCGGATTCGGGGGAAGATAAGATGGTTTCGAATTCAGAAGAGGAAGAAATCGTGATGAGGATGGAAGAAGAGTCCGGGGATAAGGATTCTGAGAAAGAGGAAGTTCAGCCGGAAGATAATTAGATAGATGAAAGTTGTAAGATAAGAGCATGGAAGAAATTCTGTGCTCTTTTTATGCTGGGAAAATAATTAGATAAGGATAGAGATATAAGTATAAAATAGAAATCATAGAAAGTATTGTCGAATTGGGGCGTGAAGCAGATTGATAAGAGGGAAGATTTTGACGATTTTTATTAAAAAAGGTTGCAATTTGGAAAAAGGAGTTGCATAATATTTATATAGAATTTTTGGGGGAGAGAAAAGTTATGAAAAAGCTAAGTAAATATGATAAAAAGAAATTAGAAGTTCACAAAAGATATGATGCGTAAGGGCATTGGTCGTTTGTGAATTTTTTTGTTGGAGAATGAAAGGGGAGAATGCGTGTTCTTTTTTCAAACAAGATTCTTTTGGCGAATAAAGAATATCTCATAAAGGGTAATAAATAAGAGATTTGAGGTCTATTCTGGTGAAGATAAGGAAATGACGGATAGAAATACGGCAATAAGCGTATTAAAAGGAATAGTTGAAAAAAATCAGAAGAGAATGGTGCACAGGATAGAAACGGAAGACACATATGCCATGTTGTTTAAGTTGCATTATATATTTGATGAAGTTCATTCGCTATATATAAAAGAAAAAACGCTAGAATTCAGTTAGTAAAGCAAAATGTTGCTGAGACAGAATTATTAGATGAATTCACAAATAGACAGAATATATATTGTTGTTAATGTTAGCAGAGATTTAGTATTGTTGGGGGAAGTAAATGAATGATTAAAGAGGTACAGGTATTTAATAATAATTCAATATATGTATATTTTTTATCATGTATAGTGATTTTTAGTTATCAGCATTTTTCAAAAAAGCAAAAAATCTCATTAATATATGCAACTACAATTGCAATGGAAATCATTTCTCAATATAGTTGGAAGATGACTGCTGTTATGCTACTTATGTCAATGTTTATATTGGAGGAATATTTGTCTGATGATAAAGTTAAATGTGAACTCCTTAGTAATCTTTGGTACAAGATAATAGATTTTGTATATCAAATTTTGTTTATTGATGCTGGAATATGGATTATAATTAATATTATAGTATCGGGAAATTGGTTAAAAGATTATTTGATTGAAAAAGGGATAACTATAAGTTTATTTTATGGAGTTAATATATGTATTTTATTAATTACCATTCATAAGTTAAATACATTAAAATTTGAAATGTGTGATTTTAAAACTATAAAAGGTTATTTTGATAAATTTGATGGGAAGAAAATAGAGTGGGAAAATTATGAATTACAGCAAAGATTTGAGATTATGGTTGAGCTGGAGGATAAATCTTTTTTTGAAAGAAAAAAATCTTATAATTGGTTTTCAATAGAGTTTATTGATTACAAAATTAAGGCGTATAGAGCCAATAGGGAGATGATGAAGAGATATAAGGTGAAAAAATCAGTGATTCAAATGCTGAAATATATTTGGACATTAATAAAAGAAATGAGATTCTTTAGATATATAATAGGTAAAATAAGAAGAAAAATAGAGGAAAACACATGGACTATTAAAGATTTTTTTGGGCGATTAAAAAGCAAAATTCGTGGGTGCTCTACTTTGGAAATGCAATTAATTCGTAATATAGGCATAGAAAAAGGGTATAGTAAATGTGTTATTCGGAGAAAGATTTTTGAATTTATATATACATATCTTTTTTTTAATGGACTAAAAGACTATTATGAAAATACTCGGAATAATAAACGCAGGGAATTTAAAAAGTTTATTTTATATGTATATTTACATTCAATTAAATTGAATATTTATGGAAATGAATTTAAGGCTATAAATAAACTGTTTGAACAGGAAAAGGTTGAAGAGTGGGATATAGATGAATTCTATGTTGCAATTCTTTCTCTTACAGGTGCTCCAGTTACACCAAAAAGAATGGTTTTATATCCTTATACCATTACTCATACTGGAATTAATTTAAATAGAGCGATAGCTTGGCGAAATATGATTAGGGATGGACGTATTACAGAAATACAAAAAGAAAAGTTTGATGATGATATTGTAGAAAAGGTCTTTTATGTTATAAATGGAAAGATTATACCTTATATAGAAGGGGGGATATTTTATGGTCCCAATGATGGAAAAGATGATTGGCCTAGTTATGGGAAAAATAATTGTTGGAGCTTTGCAAGAACTGTATATTGGCATATTTGGTGGGAAAAATTTAGTAATAAAGCAGGAACGGATGATGATATGTTAAACAAATGTCATTCTTTGGAGGAACGAACTATAACACCAGAACATTGTAAAAGGTACTTGGGGATGGCTGAATCTGGTGCTGTCATTAGAATAAGTGATGAAATAAAAGGAAGTGATAGAATGGGTAAATATAAGCATTCTCAGATTTTGTTGGATCATGATAAAAATGGTATTACTATTTATCAAAGTAATGATAAAAATACAAGTATAGAATATTATACGTGGGATGAGTATGCTGAGAAATATAAGAAATATAAGTATTTCAAATATATAAAATGGCCAGTACAGGCTCTCGTAAGAGAGTAGAAACAAAAGTGAATTACGATAATTAAGAAACCTTAAGTGCAATACCTAGTTCTATGTCAGAATTTGATATAAAATGAAAGTTTATTTTTGTTAAGAAAAATGAAGAAAGCAAAAGACTGGAATACTATGCAAAATTATACAGTATTTATCAAATTTTGAAGGGAAAATATATATGATTAAGGTATTATTTATCTGCCACGGCATGATAATATCTTGGTGTTTGAAACTTTGATTTTATATGGTTTTGCGAAAGTTGAAACCAAGGTTTACAACTTTATGAGTGAGTCACGATATAATAAAATATAAAATGAGGAGGATTGGAAAATGGAAGTACGAAAAATATCTAATACAAAGAATATAATATGCTTGGTTATAGGAGGTGGTATGTTATTTATATGTGTCATATCAATACTGGTTGGCATTTTCTTTGAAAAACGTAAGTGGTTAAGTCAAAGTAGTGATTTGTTTTTTTTGTTGCTAGGTGTAATAGGTATTTTATTAATATTAATAGGCATTGTGAATATTGTAAGCAATATTGAAACAAATAAGTATTTAAAAAATACACCATATAGTCTAGATTATCAAAAGGAAATTTCAACATATACAATAATTGGGAAAGATAAGAAAAAACCTAAAAATGGAGCTTTGAAATTTTATAAGTATAGTGAGTGGAAAGATTATATTGAGAAAACGTTTAAGGATATTATAGATGATGAAGATGCTTATCGTTATATGATTAGGAGACTCAGGAACAAAGAGAGTTATAAAGAATTGATTATTTCAGCAGTGATTCCGATAGAAGTGGGAATGTTTAGCACGTTTTATTCTGCTGGAAATAATGTTTCTGAATTTGGTACAAGTATTTCTATATTAATATCTGCAATTATTTTAAGTATTATTGTGACAGTCAATTATCTGGAGTGCAAAGAGGAGATTGGATTTATTTCGGATTTTAATGAAATAATATTTCCTTCAAAAATACATAGAAAATAAAGCACTTATTATGAAAGGACCTTAATTACGAACAAACGAACCCGCTGGGGAATGTTAAGAAAGCATAGATGTTGTGAATGACTTGATATTCTTTGACGGGTTTGTTATTTAATTATGGGCTTTGGCCTGTTGAGTGCATCTTCATTTCTCACAACGGAGAAATGGAGATGGGCGAAACAATAAACCACCTGCTATTGATATGATATGCCCCCTGTCAAGTAGACAGGTGCAATATCTAAAAATGAGTACAGATTATACCTACATTTCGATTGAAGTGTAGAGTAAACTCGCATAGATGATTTCCGGAAGTGCGATTTCATCGCACAAGAATATTCACTTTCGGGTGAAATTTTTATATTGCAGTGGAGGGCACAGCAATATGAAAGTGAAAATTGAAAATATATCTGATAATGTGGCAAATGATATTCTTGTATAAAATGCTAATATGAAGATTAAAAGTGAGGCATAAGAGATGAAGAATTATTTTTCAAAGTCGAAATATTGCAGGTTGTGGCAATGTCCAAAGATGCTGTGGATGGATAAATATAAGCCGGAAGAGAATGCAGATGATGCCACAGATGACTCCAGAATGGAAGTGGGAATAGAAGTTGGAAAACTGGCTAGAGAATTATTTGGAGAGTCGGTGGATGTAACAGAAACTACAAATAATCAGTTAGATTTACCTGGAATGATAGAACGGACACAAGTAGAAATAGAACATGAGACATCGGTTATATGTGAAGCATCATTCTCTTATCAAGGGTGCTATTGTGCGGTAGATATTTTGAAAAGAGAATATAATGGATGGGCAATTTATGAAGTAAAAAGTTCAACGGTAAATGAAAAAAATATGAAAGCGGTATACGTGGCGGATGTTGCTTATCAGAAATATGTGTTGGAACATTGTGGGGTGCGGATTACAGGAACATACATCGTTTCCATCAATAACAATTATATATATGATGGCAAATTGGATTTAAAAGGACTGTTCCAGATTACAGATGTGTTCGGATTTGTGAAAAATGCGATTGGTGAGGTAGAGAATAATTTATTAAAAGAAGATACATTGTTGGAATCAGAGGCTGAGCCGGATCAGGAACTGGGATTATATTGTAAAGATCCATATGGATGTCCATACTGGGACTATTGTAAAAAAAAATTGCCAAGACCGTCTGTATTTGACTTGTACAGAATGCCGTTAAAAAAGAAATTAGAATATTACAGGGAAGGAATTTCTGATTATAAGCAATTAAAAGCCTGTGGAAAGCTTAAGAATGAAAAGCAATTAAGGCAGATTGAATTTGCATTAGAAGACAAGGGGACATATGTAAATATTGATGGAATCCGGGAATTTTTAAGTACATTATCTTATCCGTTGTATTTTCTGGATTTTGAGACAATGCAACCAGTGATACCATTGTTCCTGGGAACAAAGCCATATCAGCAAATACCATTCCAGTATTCTTTGCATTATATAGAGTCGGCAGGTGCACCGTTATTACATAAAGAATTCCTTGCAGAATCAGGAGAAAATCCATTGCGGGCAATTGCGGAAGCTTTGTGCAGGGATATTCCGATGAATGTATGCGTAACGGCATACAATAAGTCGTTTGAGTGCAGCAGAATCAAGGAACTGGCAGTAATGTTCACGGATTTAGCTGAGCATTTATTAAATATCAGAGATAATATCAAAGATTTACTGGATCCATTTCAGGCAGGCCATTATTATAACCGGGCGATGGGAGGATCATTTTCAATTAAAAGTGTCCTGCCAGCGATATTCCCGAATGATCCGAAATTGAATTATCATAATCTAGAAGGTGTGCATAATGGTTCGGAGGCAATGACGATATTTCCGAGGATAAAAGATATGCCTGCGGAGGAGCAGAAAAAGGCAAGGCATAATTTGCTGAAGTACTGTGAGCTGGATACCTATGCGATGGTGAAAGTGTGGGGAGAGCTTGTGAGAATTGTGGAAGGAGATACGGAAGATGGAGATTGAAAAGGAAGTTGCTGAATTTGTGGATACAATTAAAAAAGATCCGTTTAAATATTATTTTCAGAACAAAGAGAATGAAAAGGTAAAATGGGAAGAAGATAAAGTTTATGTTGATGCCTTATATCAAGGATATTTGGATGCTTGTAGAACATTTAAATGGGAAAAAGATGGTAAGGATAACAAAGAATATATCCGTGAAATATTTGAAGAAAAAGAAATAGTAGGAGAGATGAAGAATTATCTTAGGGCGGATAAGCTAGAAAGTTTTGATGAAATTCATAAAAAAATATGTGTTAATTTAATTGAGAAATGTAAAGAAAGGACAAATATGACATATGGTCAAGCACAAAAAATTATAAATATGGCGTTTAAGTATTTGTATTGTTGTAAACATGATTCAGAAATGGAAGAAAGATTTAAGGCTTGCCATATGCCGTTAGATAGTTTTAGCTTGGAATGGTTCAAAAGAAAGTTTAAGGAGAAATTTTTTTCAAATCCTGATAGTTATTCTGAAAATAATAGGGAGTTACCGGAAAATTTATTTACAAAAAAAGGTGAAAAAAAACTGAAAGCGGAGTCAATAGGTTCGTGGAGTTCTATGCAAACATGGGAAGAGGATTGTAAAAAACAAGAATATCCATACGAATTTTATGCTCATGTTATAAAGCAATATTGTAAGGAGAATTCAATTACACCATTACAATTGGATTTTATTGTTTGGTCTAAAATGCAGAAAATTATGGCTGCAGAGTCATTTATAAAGACGATGATGAAGAGAATAAAGAAGTTATAAATTCAGAAGAACTAGAGCCATATGATATACTTAACTTGAAAACGACGTTAGAAAATAGATTGAGTGAAATCAGACCTTTAATATGCAAATGATTTACTAATAGAATATACAAAGTAAAAAACAGTGTTTCGGCACTGTTTTTATATGCTCAGAAGCAATGAACTATTTTTGCCCCTTGCAATCATATATCCTATTATTTATCAAGCACAGATAGGAGTGAAAAAGTTGAAAATATCCATTTATTCAAGAAAATCAATAGAAAAATTATTGAAAATAGATTTCCGTAAAAATGCAGCAGTAATCAGTTTCTATGACTCACTGGGAAAATTTCGAGATGAGGAATACAAACCAGTAGACTATTCGACAAAAACAAACTGTGTATGGCTGGATGATATACGACCGGCTTCGGAAGGATATGTATACAGTAACTAATTTTCCAACAATATGTTGTAAGATGATTTGTGTACCCATTAAATGGGTAAAAAACAGTAAATGTACAAAATGTGGCGCAGATTATTTGAGTTGTAAGTGCGTCAAATTTATTGATGAGGATGTATCGGAACATCATATAGAATATGAACAGATAGGGATGACTTGGACAAATCGAGTGTGTGCGTAGTATCCGAAAGGAGAAATCTCCTTCAATTAATAATAGTTCTTAGTGGTAGGAATTTCCCGTTTACTACTAACAGGTAGTAGCAACTTGCAGGGTTCTACTCCAATTTGCTACAATCTGTAATTTCAGAGCATTTCATCATAACCCCGGAAAGCCTTGCAAAACAGGGCATTCCGGGGCAAAACAAGGAGAAACAAAACAATGATAAAAATACTATTTGTGTGCCACGACAGATTATGTCGTTTCTTCTAGAAAGCCAGTAATAGCAAGGTTTAATAGTGACAAGTAACTATTTTGTCGCAGAGAACGGTGTGACCCGAAGGTCACGCCGTTTTTCTGTGTTCATAGGTTGTTTGCGTGATGATAGGCTCGGAAATAACGGGAATATCTACATCGTCCACGAAGTTGAAGAAAATCTTCACTTTCTGCTTGCGCTTGCCGCTGGATTTGTCCGGGGCATAGACGATGATTTTCTTGATATACTCGTTCACGATGGTCTGTGTCAGCTCCTCCACATCCACATATTTCTGTGTCAGGGCGATAAAGGCATCCAGACCGTCGTTCATTTCTTCCCGCTGTTCCACCCATTCTTCGATAACTTCAATTTCGAGCTTTAACCGTTCCTGCTCCGCTTCATAGTCCGCAGACATCTTTCTGTATCTGTCCTGATTGAGATTTCCAAGAACATAGTCCTCGTACAGCCGGGCGATGATGACATCCAGATCGGCAAGGCGTTTCTTTGCCTGTTCCAGCTTCTTTTTGTCATCCCGGATGCTGCGCTCCTGGTCAGTCCTGCGGCATTGCAGCCATTCCTCCTGAAAACCGTCCACATCGCTTCGGATATACTCATTGACTGCCCGGATGCGTTCCAGAACGATTTCACGAAGCACATCTTCCCGGATATAGTGGGCAGTACAAGTACCACGGTTGCTCTTGTAGTTGTTGCAGACGTAGTGATCCTGCTTGCCCTCAAAGCTTTTGCTTGTGGCAAAGTGGAGCTTGCCGCCGCAATCGGCACAAAACAGAAGCCCGGAGAACAATCCCTGCCGTTCCGCTTTTGCGGGGCGGCGTTTGTTTTTCCTCAGTTCCTGCACCCTGTCAAACTGTGCCTGAGATACAATCGCTTCCTGTGTGTCCGGCAGATAAAACATATTCTCCGGCTCATTGGGAATCCGCTTTTTCAGCTTGTAGGACTTGGAATAAGTCTTGAAGTTGCAGGTACAGCCTGTGTACTCCTGCCGTTCCAAAATCCCTACAATGGACTGGTTGCCCCAGTGGTACGGTCTTTCCGGCATCGGCTTTTTCTTTCGCTTGGCATAGAGTGCCTTTGCGGTCAGAATCTGCTTTTCTTCCAGAATCCTTGCAATCTGCTCCGGGCCTTTGCCGTCAATGCAAAGGTCGAAGATGAGCTTGACTACCGGAGCCGCTTCTTCATCCAGAATCCAGTGATCCTTGTCCTCCGGGTCACAGCGGTATCCGTAGGGCGGTTTGCCCATGTGCTTCCCACTGGTTCCTCTCTGCCGCAAACTGACACGGACTTTCTTGCTGGTATCACGGGGATACCACTCGTTGAACAGATTACGGATTGCGGCGAAGCCCTCGCTGTCTCCCCGGTTGCTGTCTACGCCATCATTTATAGCGATAAAGCGGACATCATAACTCGGAAAGATAATATCCGTATATTGTCCAACAGTCAGATAGTCACGACCAAAGCGGCTGAGGTCTTTGACCAGCCAGCAGCCCACAAGCCCCTGCTTGACAAGCTCAAAGCCTTCCTGCACACCGGGACGATTGAAGTTCGTCCCCGTATAACCGTCATCCACCAGAATTTTCAGGTTTGTATACCCGTGGTCACGGGCATATCGGGTTAAATACTCTCTCTGATTTGCGATACTGTTACTCTCGCCTTCCTGGGCATCCTCGTTGCTCAGACGGCAATAGAGAATGGTAATTTTCTGCTGATCCAACATAATATCCTCCTTCGGTGGTTGGTCAGCCGACAGTACCGTTGTGCATATTGGAATTATATCATGCTTTTGTGTCGCAGTCATTAACAAATCACCCCCTTGTCAGAAAAAATGAGCCGTTTTACCTTGTCGGTAAGTGGCTCATTTCCGTCACACTCCGTTTCAATCACATACCATGTGTTTCCGATCTTGCACTCAATGGTTTTGCAGAAAGAGGACTGTGCCGCTTCCCAACGCTTGCGGCATTCTTCCAGAAAATCAATAGGCGGCTCAAAAATCGGATCGAAGCAGGAGCAAATATCAATATAGCCGATGGCATCGTTGATTTCTTCCATCGGGGCATCTTCCATAATCATCTTGTTAATTTCATCTACGGTTTTCTTCATAGGCAAATAGTTCCTTTCTTAAATTTCCATGTCCTGTCCACAATTGCGGGCAGGGTGTTTGTGTTCATACAGTTCCTTTCCCCTGGCGAGGATGGCATTGATAAAAGCCCAGACCTTTTCAGATGCAATCTCAATCGCATCCAGGAAAGGCTGGGCTTTCTGTTTCAGTTCCTCATAGTCTTTGTTCAGTTTTTCAAAACGGTCTTTCCATATCTTTGCGTTTTTATCTGCCTGCTCGAATTTCTGCTTGTATTTCAGCTTCTCAGACTTTTCCGCAAAGCTGCTGACCGCATAATCCTTTAGCGTGCGGCACTCATCCGCCGTCATGGTAACATTTCCCGTAATGGGATTTTTCTTGCCCATCGACTCAATCTCATGTGCAGTCATAGCAACAGACTTAGCAGCCTGAGTTTCCTTTTTCAGAGCTTCCAGTTTCTTTTTCTGCTTCTCCGTGGCAGCTTTGGCATCCGCTAAGCTCTGCTCGGCCTGTGCCACCTGCCCGGTCACAGCTTCCAGCCGCTGCTGTTCTGCCTGCACCTTGAACTGGGTCACAGTCAGATGTTCCTCGGTGCTTCCACGTTCTCCACGCTCCAGATCGGTATATCCGGCAACTCGCATGAAATGAAAAAAGTCATCCTGCAACACACTGTAGGATGACCTCAAAATCTTTTTTCCTTTTGCGTTCAACATTGGATTACCGTCCTCGTCAAGCACCGGCTTGGACTCCCATTTCTTACTGCGGCTGACCTGTGTGATGACCTCCTTAACGGTTCCCCGGAGGGCTTCATCCTTGCATCGCTTCGACCAAAGGATCTGCTTTTCCACCACCGGGATATAAACCACATGAAGGTGGTAGTGGTACACCTCCTCGCCCAGAGCTTCGGACATTGCCCGGTTGCGCTCATCGGCGTGCATCACAGCGGAGAGGATATACTGTTCACCGCCCACGATCTCCACGGCGGCTTTGTAGGCATCGGCATAGAACTCTTTTGCAAATTCATAGCCACCGTGGTTGTAGAAGTAAGCGGAGTTCACATCGAAGATCAACTCGCCGTATTTGACGGCATCCGGTTTCAGACCTCTGGTGGAGATCACGCCGTCTTGTTCCATCTGCTCAAACATTTTTACATAATCGTCCGTGGGTGCTTTGAAATGAACGTTCAGAGAAGTGCGTTCCGGCACGATGTCCTGATTGCTGTAGCTGTCCTTTTCACGCTCATTGTGTTCCTGTACCTTAGCCACATCAGCCGGTGTTTCCAAGTCCAGATTTCTGGCTACGGTACGGTCTATTCCATCATTTCTTGCCATTGGATTTTTCCTTTCTTTGAGATTTGCAGACAGCGGAGGGCTGGAGAACGGCACTTTTTCAAAGTGTAATAACCCACTATTACACTTTCATCCATACTGGCTGCAAAGTGCCGTGGGCTCTCCGAGGGCTCTCCCGAGGGGCAATGCGGTCACTGCGGTGACCTCTGCTGACCAAGGCGAAAATGTCTACGCCTTTTCCCATGGTCAGCCCGTCTGCATGAAGCTGTTCTGCGGAACATTTCTTACAGACGGCGGCAGCGAAAACCGTATCTTTCACTGCCATCCATAGGCAGCACTGCGGTGTGCCTATGGGGACGGGAGATGCGAGGGGCTGTTGCCAGGGCATCACTTCTCCCGTCTTTGCTGCCATACGATGTCGTATCCCAGCACATCGGCAAGCTCCAATACTTCCTTGTATCGGATGCTTTCCCGCTGTAATTTTGCGGACAAGTTGGAAACGCTATCGCTCCAACCGTATTCGTCCGAGAGCAAGTCAACTACTTCCTGCATGGTCATTCCGGCACGGATGATCTGTGCCTTAATTTCATTGCGTACATTCATATTGAAAAATCCTCCATAATTTTTGATTTGTGGTTCGGTGCAATGGCAGCTCCTCGAAGCGGAGCAGATACACCAAACAGTGAAAAATCCGGCAACTCCAAAATCGTTTTATTTTCGTGGGTGCGATACTCTGTCCATATAGGCATATATCCCACTTTGCTGTTCCGTGTGATTTGGTCTGGAACAGCGAAAACACCCATTGTTCCGTGAACAGGGTGCATGATTTGGAGAAGCACGATTTAGTGAAATGGTTTCGTCCTGCGGTCAAAAACTTTGCTGTTTTCATTACCATTGATTTTCAATGCCCGAAAACAGGTTAGTTCTGACCGCTGATCGTTCCCATAAAAAAGAGAACAACGGGTAAAATGCTGCGTACATACGTACAGAAAAGAACGGCGGGCATCAGTCCTGCCATTCCTCCGGTACGTACATGGCGAAACATCGTAAAACCCATTTATATTAGGTCTTGCCACAGCTTCCACACCCATAAATCCCCATACCCGCCGTCCGGCAGAATTGGTAATGTTATTGCAATGCTCCAGATTGAATTTCTTGGCATTGGCAACCATGGCGTCGCTGAAGCTGCGGGATTTCAGAGGGGCAAGGGAGTTTTCCTCGCACCACAGCCGATAGATTGCATAGAAATCCTTGGAACTGATGGAAGCATCCGCTTTGCGCCGGATGTATCCCTCCGAATCCATGAAGTCAAAAATATTGTTATTATCACGCTTGACCGCTTCCCTGTTTGCACGGATACGGTCACTCTCTGTAAACTTAAAGTTGTTGGCAACAAGCCGCTGCAAGCCCTCCAATGCCCACAGGAAAATGCACTCGGCTTCGGCTTTCATCTTCTCTGCAAGGTCAGGATCGTCGGCTCTGTCCACAGGCTTTTCCTTGGTAGTCAGTACAAGCTGTCTGCGGTAAAAGCCATCGCTGCGGTCATACAGCGCTTGCAGATCGCCGTTGCTGAACGCAAGCAGCCGGGCAAACATCCAGCCCTGATAACTCTGCTTGCCCTTGCGCTCCAAGTCCATCTTGCCCTGGGCGGTCACGATGGATTTGACGTAGTTGGTCTGGCGCAGAGCTTCCATCCGCATATCATCATCCACGCACAGGAGAATGTGTTCCAAATCAGCACGGGCGAAGCGGTTTTCAGAAATCTTGCCGATGCTGCCGTCTTTCATATTCGTGCCGAAGATGGTAGACAGTACCGCACCGATTTGAGATTTACCTTCGCCGCCGTTGCCTTTAATCACCATCATGCGCTGCCCCTTGTTGGAGGGAATCAGGCAATAGCCGATAAACTCCTGCAAAGTGGGGATGTCCTCCGCATGGAGCAGCCCATCCAGAAATTTTAGCCAGGTCACAGGTGTAGGTGCATGAGGATTGTAAACAACAGGCAGACGGTTTCGCACGATAGTCGGTCTGCCCTCGGTAAATGTGCCGTTCAGCAGTAGCGTACCGTTGGACAAATGAATCCGATCCTGCTCCGGTGGAAAGTCCGGCACTTGCGCTTCCAGTTTCAGCACTTCCAGAATGTTGGTGATCTTCCGGGGGATATTGTTTACGGCACAGAATTTCAGCTTGTCGTAAATCTCCCCACGCAGAGGGAGATCGTCTGTCACCCGACCATCGGGCGTGAAAAAAGCTCCGTTCGCAAAGATGATCCTGCGCTCTTGCAGAAATTCTTCACAAAACAGAGCTTCGTTGATGTTCTGCCCATCAAACCAGATTGGCAGATTCATATCCGGTGTTTTACCTTTCTTCCCCACGGGACGCCCCCTCCTTTCGTTTCCGTGCCACATAGTCCCCAAGGAAAGCAATCTTGCCCTCCTTCATCAGCTCGTCCACCACGGCAACACGTTCTTCCAGATTGCCTACTGTCAGAATATCTGCCAGATATTCGATATAATCAATCATCTGGCAGGCTTCCACAAAACGGTCATCCAGAGCATCGTCCGGTGTTTTCGGAGCATACTGCACCTTCCAATCTTCCAACAGATGCAGATAGTCGGTCAGCACCCGGAAGCACAGCATTTCGTCCTCCCGGAACTGACGGATATAGGGATGCTTCGGCTTGGGCAAGGCGGCGGCAGTAGGCGGTTTCGGGTCAAGCCCAAAATCCGCAGCCAGCTTTTGCGCCGCTTCATAGCTGCTCAGATTGAACAACCTTGCCACGAAGTCAATCGCGTCCCCCTTGGCTCCGCAGCCAAAGCAGAAGAAATAGTCCTCGTTCAGCTTCAAGCTCGGATGCCTGTCATTGTGGAACGGGCAGCAAGCCATACCGTTGCGGCTCACTTTCATCCCGTAGTGTTCGGCGGCTTGCTTTACGCTGATTGCCGCCTTGATGGTTTCATAGATTGTCATAGAAAAACCTCCGTTCATAGTATTCAGAAAGCACGAAACACCCACCGTGATTGGCAGGTGTTTCGCTCTTTCTACTATGGTTATGCCGGATTTCTCAAAAAACAGGCTAATCGGAGGACAACCCCATTTCAAAAAACAGGACAACTTATTGATAGATGTAGATTTCTTTACATTAGCATGATACAATTAAGAAAGTGAAAAAACAGGACAGGAGGTAAGCATGAACCAAGAACTGATGACATTGGACTTCTGGCAGGATACGGTCATATATGAGGGCAAAACATTCCCTGTCGGCGCTCTTGCCTGTGATGCGCTGAATGTCCCTGCGGATACCATTGCAAAGATGAACGAGCAATGCGAGAAAATCAATCTGCTGCTTGGAATATTAAACGCCGGACAGGATGCTTCTGCACTCTGTCCTATTGCAAGGGAAGCTGCTCTGACGATGCTTGATATTCTCAGTCAAACACCGCCGTTCTCCTATATGAACATCTCAAAGCACAGAGAACGGATTGAAAAAGTCTTTACTGTGGACAATGCGCTGAAATATGTGGAGTTTGCCATAAAAGCCGCAACCAATTCTTTGCAATTTGAAGAAATCCAGAACTTTGCCGATGCGATGATGCTCCAACGCTATACCGCAGTTTTCGGGCATCTGGCATACTCCCTTGGGGAATACCAAACGGCCATGCTTGATTTTGCAGAAAAAACAGACGGCAACGAAGCAGACCGCACCGCAGAGGGTTTTGCAAAAATGTTCGGCAGCTATTTCCCGCCGGAGTTTTCCATCACGGAAGGCAATGCCTGGATGTCTACCCTGAACAATTCCGTTCAGTATGTATCCGTCATCCGTCCCGGCGAAAAAGTTGCGAAGCTGGTCAAGCGGATGCACTATGTATCCTTTATAGGGATGTTTCGGTCTGATCTTTTTGAGGGCTTATGTGTTGGTCATGCACCGAAGAAATGCCGGATCTGCGGCAAGTGGTTTCTGACCACCAATGCAAGGCACACCAAATACTGCGGCGGTTATGCGCCGGGGGATAAGCTGCACCGCACTTGCCGTCAGATCGGTAATCTGAAAGGTAGAGAACAGCGAGAACTTGCGGACGATCATCCGCTGAAACAGATTTATGAGAAGCGGCTGAATACCATAAACCGATATGTGAAGCGTGGCGCTCTGGACGCTGATCTTGCAGAGGTTATGAAAAAACTGGCAAAAGATAAGATGCTTCGGGCGCTGAGCAATGTCGCCTATGCCAAGGACCATTATGAGAAAGAGATGGAACAGGTTACTTTGATGGAAGAAGCAAAGATGAAGAGTAGGTGATAAAAATGCGACATGATATACCTTTTCCGATACATAATGATTATGAAATATGCCACTATTTGAAGAATATTTGGGAATGTGGCTGGCTTGACGAGTATTCTGATGAACATTTTCTTATAAAGGCAATAGAAAACAGGTTGACAACCTTTGTCGGATATACTCAAATGCTTAATAACGAGCCCAATCTTCATGGGGTAATCAAGGCTAAGGGCATTATTGACAACGATACCTTTAATTCAAATTTCTGCATGAATTTATCTGGCCGATTAGCGTGCTTAGAATCCGTATTTGGAAGCGACCACATGGAAAGATTCATCAAAGATCAGTTGTCGGCAGGAAAACAAAATTATAACGAAGATACATTTTTTGAAGCAGTGTCCGAAGTATCTGTTCTATATTTTTATACGTTCAGGAGCAGGTGGAAACAAGCCCTGTATGAACCTCCTATTGGCAAATCAAAGTTGTCAAAAAATCCGGAAGCGAGATTCATTGGCGAATTATCGTTGAATGGTGATGCTCAGAAAATTACAATCAATATAGAGGTGAAATGTCCCAAGTTCCCATCGATCGAGAATCAAAAATGCAAAATTGCGATACCTACCGTTTTGCTTTCTGATGAAGGTAGAAAAGAAATTCCAGCATTCTGCAAGGATAATGGGATTGTCTATATAAGTCCACGTGTTATGAAACTCAAAGATTTTCTTAACAGCGCTTCTTCGAAATTTTCTGTTCCACAAAGCAACGAGTACAATCTATTATATATAAATTGGTCATATTGTGACTTTGCTTCGAACAGTTTCCTTGAAGCATGGTCTTTGTTAACCAATGCGATAAATGGTATTCTTACGCATCCCAATGCTGCCCAGAGCATAGGTGTATCACCTGATGTTTTCAAAAAAATCACCGCTGTTATAATTTACACAGAAGCATTAGAGGGCTTGATGTTCTTAGACTTTCGAAATGCATGGCAAATGAATGGACGAGGACAAAGATTTCGAATGTGGGTATTAGACGAAAAGTTGCGCCATGCTGAAACAACTCGTGAATCTGATACCTTGTTTTATGTAACAGGGATGAAACCCAATGATGAACTTACGCAGATGGCAATGCTGGATTGCAAATCTAAAACAGATAGCGATCGAGTGAACAGCTCTTTAATTGGGTTAGAGTTAGTAGATTTGGTTGAGAAATACGCCGAAAAATATTGAGATTCATTCTTGGAAGGGAGGTGCGCTATGCTAAATGATTTTTCGTGGAACATGACCGGATACATACCGAAGCACCAAGTTAATCCACACGGTGACGGCATCATTCCTTATGCGGCAGAGCGCATCTTCCAACTGGAACCGGAGCCTCCAGCGGTGGGCAATCTGAACGAATATATCCTGTCTGCCTTGCAGGAAAAGAATTTGATATATTTCTCATTCTTCCTACACCACTACGAGCCGCAGCTTAATAAGCGCATCAAGAGCTTTCTTGGTGTGGATGGCGGCGATTTGTACGATACAGACCGTTTTCTGGATATAAAACTGTCCTGCCGGGAGCAAATGCTCCAAAAGCTGATGGACTATGATCCTGCCAAGGGTGCGGAGTATGCTACATACATTTTTCCGTTCATCCGGGATGCTATGCTCCGTTTCCGCATGGGCGAAGAAAAATGGTCGGTATCCTCTCTGACTAATTACAAAATGGTGCGGTCAATGGCTTGGCTGTACCACAATACCAAGGATGCGGTCAACGAGTTTTCCAAGAAATACAACTGTGATCTTGCTCTTGCCGAAGAATATCTGAAAGTTGTCCGAGGTATCCGCAATCAGCAGCCATTCTATGTGACAGACGAGGACGGCGAGGAAACTGGCGAAGATGTCGCCCTTGACGATAGTTGGAACTATACCGACATCCTCTGGAACGGCATACAGGCAGAAAAGGTGCAACGGGCATTTGAGAAACTGAATTACCGGGAGCAGACCTTGCTCGAAAAACGGTTAGCAATTTGCATGACCTGTGGGCGTGTTGGCTCATGGAAGAACCGCCCCACCTTTGAAGACCTGGCGGTTATGTTTGAGGGAAGCACAGCCAGCGGTGCAGAGCGGGCTTACCGGAAAGCGATGGATAAGCTGACAGAGCTTCTGGTTGCCGAGGGTGCTATCCATGCAGTCCGGCTGAAACAGAAATCCAAAACCAAGCGCAAAAAGAAAATCACCGCCGCAATCTACGAATACCAGGCAGACTGCGACGGCGAATGGGGCGAAATATCAGTTGATTTTGAGAACGGCACAGCAGAAATCATTCGGCTTGCTGATTGGGATACAATTAAAACGAACTGGTTTGCCAATGAGGCGATCCGGTATATTTTATCATTGTCGCCTGATGCTCTTAAAAAATATATGCTCGTCCCCCTTGAGCCGCCACTTATATCTTGAATCCTTACAACAACTGTAAGTGGTATTTGCTGTGTTCCCATGCTATCATTTTATTACAAATGATAGGAGGTATTCACATGAAACCCATTTTGAATATTGAAAATTTAACAAAAATCTATGGCAATGTGCCAAGTCAAACAAAGGCACTGAATGGGGTCACCTTCCAGGTGATGCCGGGAGAGTTTCTTGGCATTATGGGAAGCAGTGGTTCTGGTAAATCCACACTGCTCAATTGTATTGCGACTGTGATTCAACCCACAGGTGGAAGCATTCAGGTGGAGGGCGTTAATCTGCAAGCACTCAAGGGAAGGACTCTTGCAGATTACCGTGGAAAAAAAGTTGGTTATCTATTTCAGAATTTTGAGCTACTGGATAATCTGACCGGACGTGAAAATATACTGCTTCCAACTTCTCTGCATGGGGTATCCGAAGCAGAAAGCAGCCAGCGGCTGAAGCAGTTGGCTGACTATCTGGAAATCACTGATGTTCTGAATAAGTTTCCGTCCAAGATGTCCGGCGGCCAGCGTCAGCGTGTTGCGGCAGCAAGGGCTCTGATCTTACATCCCCAAATGATCCTTGCCGATGAACCGACGGGTGCGCTGGATTCTAAGAACGCAAGAAGTCTTATGGAGAAGCTGTCCGGCCTGAATCGTGACGAACAAGCTACGATCCTGATGGTAACCCATGATTCCAATGCCGCCAGCTTCTGTAAGCGCATCCTGTTCATCCAGGATGGCGTGATCTTTCATGAGCTTCGGCGTGGAGACGAAAGCCAGCAGGAGTTCTACGGGCGCATCCTGAAGGTGATGGCTCAACTGGGAGGGGGTAGCGCAAATGTTCTCTAATCTGATTTTTCGAAACAGTCGCCGCAGCCGAAAGGAAAACGGTCTGTTTTTCAGCTCCCTGGTGATTTCTATTATTGCCTTTTATATGATTCTTTCCATCTCCACACAGGATGTAATGATTTTTTTGCAGAAAATGGAGAGCGACGCAGTGAACAGGCTCTTGCTTCTGATTCCTGTGTTTTACGGAATGACCCTGGGTATTCTTTTCTTTTTGATTTACTTCGCCTGCAAGTATCAATTTGAGCGCAGACGCCACGAGTTTGGTGTCTATCTGATGTTGGGAATGCGCAGAAGCAAACTGTTCTGGATGCTTCTGGCGGAAGATTTCCTGACCAGTATTCTTGCCATGCTCATAGGCTTACCTGTGGCTGTGGTGCTTTCAGAAATTGTCAGTCTTGTCACCGCCAAGCTGGTAGGCATGGGGATCATCGGTCATCAGTTTTCTTTATCCTGGTCTGCGATTGAATGGACGCTGGCAGGATTTCTGGCAATTAAGCTGACGGCACTTCTGATTTTGAGTGGACGAATCAGCCGCCAGGAGATCGGTACTTTGCTATCCCAGCCAACGAACCGCCCCAAAAAGCAAATGCCATCTGTTATCTATGGACTGGCTGCTATATGCGGAAGTGTGATGTTGGCAGTGGCTTACTACATGGCGATTCAGGGAATTGCATGGACAAAGGTAAGTATGATGGGACTGACTTTGCTGTTGGGCATAGTTGGTACGATGCTGCTTTTCTATGGGATGCGTGCGCTGATTGCTTTGATTGTTAAGAAAGGAAAAGGAAATAAGCAGCTTCATGTATTTACCTTCCGGCAGATTCAGGAGAATGTCATTCATCAGTCAAACTCCATGGCCATCAGCTCCCTGCTGATTCTGGCGGCGCTGTGTTGTTTTGGTGCGGGCGTAGGAATTGCAGGAACGAATAACCTGTCTTCTGGCCATGTAATCGACTATACTTTTGAAGATCATACTGCAGAAGACTCATCGCAGGTTCTTCCGAATATAAAGGCAGTCCTGAAAGAAAACAGTTTGGAAAATCAATTTTCAGAGCTTTTTGAAATGAGGGTTGGGCGTATTCGCACCACAGAAGATTATGATAATGCCTACAGCATGGACGCTGTTATGGACTCTCTTCGGAGCCTGCCCCAGTCGGAAGACCGGGATGTCCTTCTGAACAATCTTGGTTATGCCACATACCCATATTTGATTTGTTTATCGGACTATAATCGTTTGTTGGAATTGTCCGGCAAGCCTGTCATTAAATTAAGTGAGGATGAAGCCGCTGTTTATATAGGTTCCGACTTTACTACTGTAAATCGTACCGCAATGCTGAACGACATACTTACTGAACAGCCTGAAACGGAACTGGTTGGCAGTCCGATTTATCTTACTGGAGAGGTTCAGTCTGTAAATTTGATTACGGATCGTTCTATTACTTTGTCCTTTGCATTGATTCTTCCAGATGAAGCCTTCCTCTATCATACCCAAGGAATGTATGATACGTATGTGAATGCGGTACTCAGTGAGCAGGCTATGGAAGGAAATAGCCTTATGACTGCCTATTCCGATCTGAACGAGAAGCTGGACAAAATAGGTATCGAATATGAAAGCTATCTTCAGAATATGGGTCGTCAGCTTTTCTACACCATAGCATCCAGTTATATTACCCTCTATCTTGCGATTGTTTTCCTGGTAGTTGCCAACACCATCGTGGGTGTTCAGTTCCTGATGAGTCAGCAGAAAACCGGGCGCAGATACCAGACTCTGATCCGCCTGGGAGCTACTTACGAAACCCTTTGCCAGTCTGCTGGAAAGCAAATTACCTGGTTTATGGGACTTCCTGTATTGGTTGCGGCTGTCAGCAGTCTGTTTGGAGTCAGGGCGTTATTTACAGGGATACTCTCGTCCCGAACCCGTGGGACAGTGCCCGAAATGCTGCTTGTATCTGCTGCTATGATTTTGCTGCTTTGCGTGATAGAATATATTTATATGAGAGTGGTCAAGCACTCCAGTGATCGGTATTTGCTGACACTGATGCAGCCGCAGAGAGAAGAATAATTTGGAAGGAGGTGCTGTCGTGAAAAGAATTGCTGTTGTGGAAGATGAAGTCTATATGCGGGAAGAACTCTGCAATATGCTCCAAAAGGACGGGTATCTTGTGGAGGCAATCACCGAGTTTGAAGATGCCGCTCGGCTCTTGGCAGCCCTCCGTCCTGACCTCGTGATCTTAGACCTGAATTTACCAGAAATCAGTGGCTTTCAAATCTGCCAGGAGTTAAAGAATAAAACCGCTATCCCCATCCTGGTGCTGACTTCCAGAGATCAGGTAAAGGATGAACTGCAAGCGTTCCAGTTGGGTGCAGATGAATATTTGACGAAGCCGTGCAGAAAAGACCGACTTCTCGCCAGGGTATCCAATATTCTCAAAAGGTATGAAGGTCGTACCAACCTCATAGAGGGATTGGACTTCTTGTTGGACCAGCAGACCTACACACTTTATATTCATAACACCTCTGTGGTGCTTCCAAAAAATCAGGGAAAACTGTTGGTTGCTCTTTTGGCAAGTGGTGATGCACTGGTTACAACGGAGCAGCTTTGCATGGCACTGTGGGGAACTACGGAATACATAGATGAAAATGCCTTGCAGGTTAACCTGACCCGGCTGAAAAAAACGATGTCCGCCCTTGAAATGAAGCAGCGAATCGTTGCAGTTCGAGGAATGGGCTACCGTTTGGAAGCGGAGGTGTCTCTATGAAGCAGCTTTGGCACATGATAGAACGGTACTACCCCTGGCTTCTGTTGCTGCTGGGCGTGGATTGCTTTTGCGCTGTCATTCTTTGGATTTCTGACATTCAGGCATTTCAAACCTTGATCGGGTTAGTAGTTCTGACGAGCATCCTTTTGTTTTCAGCGATTCTGTTTGTACTAAACAAGCGGGAGACTACCCGCCGAGAGCTGTTCCGGGATTTCCTCAGTGATCCTACCATCTGCAACGAGGAACGGCTGCTCAGTGCCATCAGCCGGGAAGAAGGAGAATCTATCCGGCTTCTGGCATCAGTTTTACAGGAACACAAAACTGAGAGTAACAGTATGGCAGATGCCCTACAGGACTATGAAGAATATGTGGAGGGCTGGGCACATGAAGCGAAAACGCCCCTATCGTTGCTGACCATGCTCTTGGATAACAGGAACGATGAAATCTCTCCTTCCCTGCAAGCAAAGCTGGATTATGTCCGCAGTCAGCTTCAGGAGGATGTCACGCAGATGCTGTACTATGCCCGGTTGAAGAGCAGTACAAAGGATTACCGATTTGAGGATGTCAATTTGAATGACTGCTTGGGTGAAGTTCTGGAGGACTATGCCCCACTTCTTGAAGAGAAGCAGTTTGTCATTCTCAACAAACTGCAATCTGAAACAGTCTATACAGACCGTAGAGGACTTCAGTTTATGTTGGGACAAATCGTTAGCAATGCCATCAAATATAGCAGCGATAGTCCCATGCTTACGATTTCCATGATACATTCGGAGACCGCAGATATCCTTTCTGTTGAAGATAACGGCATTGGCGTAAAAAAATATGATCTGCCGTACATTTTTCAAAAGGGCTTTACCGGGGATTCTACTGACAGCAGAAAGAAGGCTACCGGTATGGGACTTTACCTGGTTAAGAAGATGGCCGACGATCTAAATCTTCATCTGGAAGCAGCTTCCCAGTGGGGAAAGGGCTTCAAGATTGTCATCTTCTTTCCTAAATTGAGATCCAACGGAGGGAAATAATATAAACAGAAAAACGCCCGCAGGATTTTCTCCTGCGGGCAGCGTGTTGTCAGCTATCCCAAGGCTTGTATTCTGTTACAGTTTTCAAATAGGTTTCGGGATCGCCGTTCAAGATAAGGTATGCATACTCCAAAGGAGCGTTGTAGATCAAATAATCCAGCTCTGACCGCTGATACATATTGTCAGCAATCTCGTTCTCAACGGCGATAGTGTCAATCGCAATCATACTGCCGTCGCTGAATTTCAGTTCCACACAGCAATTATCCATATTGTAGGCACAAGATATTAAGGTTTTCATGGTATGTCCTCCATAATTCGTAATATAAAGCGAAAATCCCGTCTGACTTCCTGTTAGAAATCAGACGGGATTTGTCCGTATGCACCCCGGAAACCGTCAGCTAACAGTTGATAAGTAAATTAGTTCCTTATCACTGTTAAGCCAAGGGCTTGCGGGTATGCGAGGTTAAAAAATAACACAAAAATAACACTCTTGCGGGGATGGGAGAGGCTTATTAGAAGCTAAAACTGTAGGGGTGGACATGGAACTTGAAGACAAGGAAAATGGGGATGTGATAGAGGGAGAGGATCAGCTGGGCTGGTCCTTTTTCAGTGGAGTTAAACTTGTCTGAGTAATATGCTACAAACAAGTTTGTGGACTGAAAAAACCAAAATAAAAGTGCCGAAAAATACAAGACGCAAAACATTAAGCAAACGCAATGATTAAACGCAAAATATCGAATTGATTTGACTTTTTGAGTTTTACTGAGGTATAATTTGCGTAAGATGAGGAATAATATTGCGAATGACAGGAGCTGATATATATATGAAAACTTGTAAAGAAAAGGCTTTAGAGTGGAATGTTTCTCCACGTTCCGTAAATGATATGTGCAAAAAAGGAAGAATACAGGGTGCAATAAAAGAAAAAGGATCTTGGTTAATTCCAGACGACTCTCCAAAGCCAATGGATGGAAGAGTGTCTAATGGAAAATACATCAAGAAAAATATGGTTGCGAAAGCAGAAGTTAAATCATTACCAATCGGCATCTCTGACTATGTTCGTGCGCAGGAAGAATATTACTATGTTGACAAGACGTTATTAATCAAAGAATTCTTGGATCAAAAGCCATTGGTATCTTTGTTTACGAGACCAAGGAGATTCGGAAAGACCTTGAATATGGATATGCTCAGAGTGTTTTTTGAAATATCAGATAAGAATACTAGTAAGTATTTTGCCGATAAAAATATTTGGCAATGTGGAGAAGAGTATCGTTCACATCAAGGAAAATATCCAGTCATATTCTTAACTTTTAAGGATGTTAAATTTGATACTTGGGACGCAACAATAGATAAAATAAGGGGACTACTTCAAGAAGAGTATGGAAGACATCAAGAGCTACTAAATAGTGATAAGCTCTCACAATATGAGAAGGAGTATTTTACAAAGATTATTAGCGCTACAGCTAATGAAGTGGAGCTTACTTCTTCGCTAGAAAGACTATCTAAAATGCTTGCTTCACATTATGATAAGGCTCCAGTAATCATTATTGATGAATATGATACTCCGATTCAAGAGGGATACTCTAAGGATTTCTACGATGAAATTATTGGATTCATGAGAAATTTCTTTTCAGGAGCATTTAAGGATAATAAGAATTTGTCCTATGGTTTCCTAACAGGAATTTTGCGTATTGCTCAGGAAAGTATCTTTAGTGGTCTAAATAATTTAACAGTGAACTCCGTAATGGATGAAGAATACGATAGCTTTTTTGGATTTACAGAATCTGAAGTGAAAGCAATGCTCAGTTACTATGGAGTATCAGATAAAGAGGAGGAACTTAAAGACTGGTACGATGGATATTTGTTTGGTAGCGAAGAAATATATAATCCATGGTCTGTAATCAACTATATTTCCAAGGGATGCCTTCCTCAAGCATATTGGGTAAATACAGGAAAAAATGAAATCCTTGATGATGTACTAAGAGTGGCTACAGATGATATTACAGAAAGATTATATGACCTTTTGCAAGGAGAAAGAGTAGTTGCAAGAATTGATCAAAATGTGGTGTATAGATCGCTTGCGGAGGATCCAGCAAATATTTATAGCTTATTGTTGGTTGCTGGTTATTTGAAAACTCCTAAAAAGGAACTGCAAGCAGATGGTTCATATTTATGTGAAGTATCAATTCCAAATAGAGAGATTGCAGCTGTATATAAGAGTGAAATCTTGTCACATTTCTTGCAAACTGGAGCAATTACAAGGACTACAGCAAATAAGATTGCAGAAAGTCTTTATGCCAATGATTACAAGAAGTTGCAGAGCGCTATTGGGGAATATATGGATAAATCAATTAGCTTCTTCGATGGTGGAGCTGAAGGATTTTATCATGGTTTGATGCTAGGATTAATAGCATTAATGGATAATCAGTATAAGATTAAATCGAACCGAGAATCTGGAGATGGCAGATTTGATGTTTCTTTAATTCCAAGAGAAAAAAGGTATCCTGGTATTATTTTGGAATTAAAGTGGAAAGAAAAATTAAGCGATGTTGAGCTTGAAAAATGGTCTAATGAAGCATTAAAGCAAATTGGTGAGTTGCGATACGATTCTGAAATGAAAGAGGATGGAATTACGGAAATCTTGAAGTTTGGAATTGCTTTTTCGGGGAAGAAAGTATGTGTAAGAACTGAGTAGAACAAGAATTTAGTGCAAAGGAGGCGATAGTATGTTTCCAACAATTAATAAAAAAGAAACAGGTGTTAATCTTCAAAGAATTATGGATATGAGAGGAGTAAAACCAAAAGATATTCAAGAATATTTAGGGTTTGGATGTGTGCAGAGTGTTTATCGATGGTTGGATGGCGTTAGTATGCCAACAGTCGATAATCTGTATGCAATTAGCAAAATGCTTCAAGTTCCTATGGATTCAATTGTTTGCGGAAATGCTGGAAGAACAAAAAGTCAAATGGATGCATGTCTTACGGATCAGGAGAGAAGAGTTTATACCTACTATAAGAAAATGAGAGAATTAAATGCAGCATAATTTTTGAACTACAAGTTCAATGACATTACATGAATCCTCCCTTAGAATTATATTAAGAGATAATTTTAAGGGAGGATTTTTTATGAGCGAAAAGATGTTAGTAACACAGGCTCTTGACGAAAGAGACCTACTAGTAAAGAAGATATCAGATAAAATTGACAAAGCAAGTTTTGTGGATACCATAAAGCCAAATGAGGATAAAGTATATTCAAAGCGCATTGGCAAGGATGAATATGCGAAAGAAGCGGAGTCGGCATATCAGCAGATTGTTGATTTGATTGAACGATTCCAGAAAATTGATGCAGCTATTGTTGCATCCAATGCTGAAACAGAAATCACAACATCATATGGAAAATTCACAGTTGCTGGAGCTATTTCGCTTCGAAGCAGACTTCGTGGACTAGGAACATACGATGGAGAAGCTGATTTTGAAGGAATCCTTAAGTCTAAAATGCAGGATGAGTATAACGAGCGTGTGCGCACATGTGATCTTAAGAACAGTCAGCTTCAGAATACTGCTGAGAGCATGCGCCTTAGCATTCTCGGAAAAGACAGTAAAACAAAAGACGATAAGCCTCTTGGAGTCGTGGATGCATATGTGAAGGAAAACACAACAGAACTTGTGGATCCGCTTGATATCAAGAAAAAGATAGAGAGCCTGGAGGAAAAGAACAATACACTTTTAAAGGAATTAGATACTCAGATTAAAGTGTCTAATGCGACTACTTTGATTGAAATAGCATAAAGTATTTGCCTGCATTGCGAAAATCCTAAATCTGGCTTCCCGTAACAGGGTTACGTTACAAGATAAGTATACCAATTCAGCGAAAATTGGGTTACCAATATACAAAGTAGCGCAATGGGTAGCGCATATGATTTGTAATCGTGAAGTTGTAGGTTTGAATCCTATCTTTGAAAACATTGGTTTAACAGCGATGACTGATAATCATCTCCAATTTTAACGGTTTTGTGTCTTATTTGAACATTTAATTGTGAATTGTAAACTTTTAAATGATTGAATTGTTTTAGGTAAAATAAAAACATTGATTTAGGCATAGAGATATGCTGAAATCCATGAAGATGGTTAAAGTGTTAAGCCAGTTGACTGAGGAATATCCACATGGCTGCAATGTGGGCAAATATTTAATGGTGGAGTCATGGCGTAAGCTATGGCTCCATTTTAAGTTAGGGATGATTTAGGGAGGAATTAAGAAATGGCAAGAGAAATCAGTAGAATAGAGCCAATGCTTGATGAATTCAGGAAATTATGGGAAAAATATCCGGATTTAAGATTTGGACAGTTGGTTTGTAACATTGTGCCAGAAAATCAATTGTTCTATGTGGAGGATGACATTATGCTAGAGAGAATTCAAGATTGGGAGAAGAATAGAAGGTGAAAGCTATGATTTACATAACAGGAGATACTCATGGTGATATGAACCGCATAGTTCGATTCTGTGAAAGAATGGAGACTTCCCAAGAAGATATCATGATTATATTAGGTGATGTGGGCCTAAATTATTATGGAGATTCCAGGGACAGAAGGAACAAAGAAAAAGTAGCAAATCTACCGATTACGTTATTCTGTATTCATGGAAATCATGAGCGAAGACCAACAACTATTGTAGAATACAAGCTGCAGGAGTGGAATGGCGGAAAAGTATGGGTTGAAGAAGCATATCCCAATATTCTCTTTGCAAAGGATGGAGAAATATATGATATAGCGGGCATGAAAACAATTGTAATTGGTGGGGCATATAGTGTTGATAAATTTTATAGGTTAAGCAAAGGCTACAATTGGTTTGAAGATGAGCAACCGTCAGATGAGATAAAAGCGTATGTAGAAAAGCAACTTAGTAATAATGACTGGAATGTTGATGTGGTCCTATCACATACTGTTCCGTATGATTATCGACCGGTGGATTTGTTTCTTTCAATGATTGATCAGAGTACAGTGGATGAATCAACAGAGCTGTGGCTCGGAGAGATTGAAAAGAAGCTGGATTACAAATGGTGGTATGCTGGGCATTATCATACATCAAGGGTAAGAGATAAGGTTCAGATAATGTTTGAGGATATAGAGGAGTTTCTACATAGAAAACTAGATTATCAATAAGCTTTGAAAAATAGAAAGTGATGGATTGGAATGAGAAGAAGCAAAAGCTATGAAGCAAGAGATCCAATGAATATATGGAATAAATATGATTTTGCTATGTCAGGTCTCGGAAATAAAAGCAAAATCTTGACAAAAATAAAACATTTTTTTAAATGCGTAAAGTGGAGTAAACAGCGTATTACAAGGGGCTATTGTGATTGTGATGTTTGGGAGATGTTTTCTTTTCTTCAGACGCTTATTCCGGATATGCTGCAAACACTGAAAGATACAAGAACGGGTTCACCAGGATATTTGGGAGAAAACTATACCAATGAAAATGGAATTCTTGTAAATGATACCTGCCATGAGGAGTGGAATTGCATTCTAGACAAAATGATATTTTTATGGCGAGAAGCGGAGAAAGATACATGCTCACAAAAGAATCCATTTGATGAAGCGCATTCCAAAGCAATGGATGAATTTACGGAACGATTTGGATTATTTGGAAATAAACTTCAAACTGAGAAAGAATTAGAGGAAAATAGAAAGCGCGGTGGCGGAGGAACAATTCATTTTATGGATGAGTTGCCTGAGTATAAAGAGATTTCCGATAAATATCGCGAAGAAGAAAAGCGTTTGGAAGAATATAGAAGAAAGTGTAAGGATGAAGCTATAGATATGCTTAAACAATATTTCTATGACCTGTGGGATTGAGTTATTAGTAAATCTTAAACCAAAAGTTTAATGCAATTAGTAATAGAATCCGTTATACTAATCATCTACAGGTAAACTTGTGATTCGGGATGGAAGAAAATTACGGAGGTACAAAGAGATGGAACCAATGTATTTGCAGGTCCTGCAAAAAGAAACAGGAAGACAGATTAAGAAACTGCTCGTGGAAAATGGTTATACCGTGAAAGACGTGCAGAATGCTATGGGATTTGAAAATCCACAAGCAGTCTACAAATGGATTTCAGGTAGATCATTACCGAGCTTAGACAATTTTGTAATCTTAAGCAGATTACTGCACACCAGCATAGAAGATATCCTCGTCATTGACGGGGATATTGTTCGTTTATGGGTATTTTCCTTTAAACTGTTAGTACAGTGACAAACTTAGCGGAAGGCTTTATGCTGATATCAGAACAGGAGAAATCAGGAAAAGTAGAGAGGAGAAAAGATATGCAAACAATGACATCAGCATATGCAAATAAAATGCTTAAGAGTTTGGAAGAGGATAAGGCTTTCTGGCTGAACAAGGAGGAAGAGGCCTGCACATATGTTGCGGCAATTAATGAGGAGCCAGTTGTTCCTGATTATGATTATGTCGAGGTCGCAACGACAATTGCTGCGCTAGATGAGAAGATTGCTATTATAAAGCATGAACTTAATGTAACTAATGCAAACGCAAAGGTTCTAGTAGGTGATGTAACAATGAGTATAGATAGCATTCTTATTAAGATGGCACAGCTGAATAGAAGAAAAACGGTATTAGACGTAATGCGTAAACGATTGCCTAAATCCAGAGAAGAACAACGTTCTTATATGTCCCGTAATTCGGTTCCTGAGTATAGATACATTAATTACGATTTGGAACTAGTTAAAAACGAGTATGAACTTGTGTCTAAGTCGATTATGGAAATGCAAATGGCACTTGATAAATATAATCAAACGGTACAGTTTGAAGTAGACATCTAAATGAAATATCCGTACAAGGCTTCATGAGATTGATAGTTGATCCAGGAGGTTCGTGTTCATTGTTAAGGTATATTTGTTATTCGTTATTTGTTATCAGTTTTTGTTTAACGTGAATAACATCAGAAAGCATGATTTCTTAACAGTTGCGTTGTAGAAAACCTGCAGGAAACTGCGTGTGGAGGTTCGGTTCTAAACACAAAACTGTGGAAAGTCTTTGGATTTTCCACAGTTATTTTTATGTGAAGTTGATAGAACCCATACTAGTAATATTGGATAAGTGACCAGTCACAATATTTATGCTAGTTCAAACTGAATTAGAAGAATAGTAGGGGTGGATTGCATTAGCTAAATAAATATGTTTACAGCAGGGGCGGCTGTGCTAGGCTGTTCTACCGAAGGCTCTGATTGAGAGGGATTACCTATAATCGGGGCCTTTTCTATTGCCTTCAAGCACAGTTGCGGGTTCATGCTGTCAACATATAGAAAACTGTTCGCCAAACAGAATAAAAATTAATTGAAACTATTCGCGGTTAGGAATATACTAAAAGTGATATAGTGTCGTATTTATTATGGAGGATACATATGAATTTTGTACCATCATCTGAAAAAGCAAAGGAATGGGGAATAAGCCAAAGACGTGTAGCTATTTTATGTAAAGAAGGCCGTGTTCCAGGAGCTGAATTAGTTGGAAATAGATGGTTTTTACCATCTGATGCTGTAAAGCCTCAGGATCCACGTAAAGCAAAGAAGGATTAATTATGTTTAAAATTATTGAGGGTGATTTTAAAAATAATAAATATAGTGATGAAGAGTATTTGGACAATTGGCCAATGCTTTATATTCTTGAGAATGGTCGCCAAGCGTATATTGGAGAGTCTAGCCATGTGAAAACCCGAATGACGCAGCATTCCTCTATAGAAGAGAAGCGTATTTTTGACAAGGTGCATTTCATTTACTCAAAGCTTTTTAATCAGTCGGTTACATTTGATTATGAGTCGAAGTTGATTCAGTATATCGCTGCGGATGAGCTTTATGAAGTGACTAATAAAAATAAAGGTATTGCGGATAAGCAATATTATCAAAAGCAGGAATACGACGAGAAATTTGCAACCCTTTGGAGAAAGCTTCAAAGAGAGAAGCTGGCAAAGCATTCCATCGAGGAAATTGAGAACTCTGATTTGTTTAAGTATTCGCCGTACAAAGAACTCAATGATAGTCAGAGACAAGCAGTCGAGGACATTGTGCAAAAGCTTAAAGAAGGTACTGTTGATAAAGTAGTTGTCAATGGAATGCCTGGAAGCGGAAAAACTATCGTTGCAGTATATTTGATGAAATATCTGGCTGATAGTGAAGAATATGCAGGAAAGCAGATAGGTTTTGTTGTACCTCAGACATCCCTTCGTAAGACGATGAAGATCATTTTTAGAAGTATATATGGCTTGTCTCCATCGCAGGTCCTTTCGCCCTCAGATGTTACCAAGAAGAAATATGACATTTTGTTAGTAGATGAGGCACATAGATTGCATCAATATAAAAACATTTCTTACATGGGAACATTTAAAGCAAATTGTGAGAAGCTTGGATTAACAACAGAAGCAGATGAACTTGACTGGATTTTGATGCAATCAAAGCAAGCGGTTTTATTTTATGACAGTATGCAGGTCGTTGGCCCGTCTGGTATTGATTTTGAGCGATTTGATAAGAAGATGGAGGACTCATTTAACCGAAGAATGATAGCATATTTCACCTTGATTACGCAAATGCGAGTGCAAGGCGGAAATGCATATATCGATCAAGTAAAGGATATGCTTGCGGGTAGTTGCAGTAGCAAATACGTATCTGAAAAATACGACTTCAAGCTTTATGCAGATTTTTCAAAATTTGAGAAAGATATGTATGCGAAAGAGAATGAAGTTGGTTTATCAAGAATGCTGGCAGGTTATGCATGGCCGTGGATTAGTAAGAATGACCAGGCGTTAAAAGACATAGAAATCCAAGATGTAAAGCGTATGTGGAACCATTGTACTGAAGGGTGGGTACATACCGCAGAAGCTATAGATGAAGTTGGCTGTATTCATTCTATTCAAGGATACGATTTAAATTATGCATTTGTCATTCTTGGAAAAGATATTGGGTATGATAAAGCTGCTGGGAAGATTATTGTACGTCCAGAATGTTATTTTGATAAAAATGGTAAACGTACAGCTAATTACGAAGAACTATTAGAGTACATAACCAATGTTTATTATGTCCTGATGACACGCGGAATCAAGGGAACATATTTGTACGTATGTGATGATGAACTAAGAGAATATTTGTCTCAGTACATGGAAGTGGAGAAATAAAAATGAAACAAGAAACTATAGATAGAATCAGAAAATTCACAGAAGACCGAGACTGGGATCAGTTCCACTCACCAGCAAACCTTGCAAAATCAATTGTGATTGAAGCGGCTGAATTGTTGGAATGTTTCCAGTGGTCAGATGAGGAATATGATTTGCAACATATTAAAGAAGAGTTGGCAGATGTCATGGTATATAGCCAGAATCTTCTTGATAAGCTTGGCTTGGATGCAGACGAAATCATTAATATGAAGATGTCTCAAAACGAGGCTAAGTATCCAGTGGATAAAGCAAAGGGAAGCGCAGCAAAGTACGATCAATTATAAAATCTGAAAGGTGGAGAGTATATGCAATTACCATGTTCCGAAGAACTGAACATTGAATATCTTGGTCGTCTTTTTGACAATACCAGTGAGTGCTATAAGTTCTTTTGGTTTAAGGCAATTGTTGCAAAGGTCACCGAAGGAAAACAAGAGATATCCTATGAGGAACTCGTAGATGAAATGATAGCTGATGCTTGGTATATGGTCACAGAATATCATCTGAATCTTGGACCGAAGGATACTTTGGAAGCAGTAGTAAATCTAATTAAACAGAAATATCCAGAGCTAAAATCCTGTGAAAAAAAGACAGCAATTTTGGATCTGCTGAAAAATACTCAGGATCGAGATATAAATAGCAAGAAGCGTACGCTTACTTACAATGTTCCATATCGTCTGCAGTCGCCATTTATGCCGTCTATGAAGGGAAAAGAATGGGATGTTTCTGAAAGTAATTTGATTGCTAAGATTAACCAAGAGCAGCGGCTTATGTATTACTTCACTGCGCTGAATGGTTTATCTACATCAATTATTGTGAACGACGATTGGGCTAATTACATAATTAAAAATCAGGAAATCATCAGAGGTTGGCTGGAATACAATATGATTTTATACATCCAGAAGAGGAATCCAAGTGTTCCAGGAATAGCGGACAAGCTATATCCACCTCAGGAGCGTAAGCTTGAAAAGGTTAAGAAATACTGGAAGCTTATTATTGGATTGGAACCTGTTCGTGAGATATACGGAAATGAGATTTTGACAGAAAAAGATATTTCTATCGATCACTTTGTTCCGTGGTCTTATGTGGCGCATGATGAGATGTGGAATTTAAATCCTACGACAAAGACTATCAATAGTTCAAAGAGCAATAATCTTCCAGATTGGGAGACTTACTTTGAACGATTAGCAAGGCAGGAATATCAATCTTACCAATTGATGTGGAAGTATGATCAGGTTCATAAGGAATTTGAAAAGTGTGCGAAGGAGCATATTAATAGCGATGATATAAAATATCGTGTATATCACCAAGGTTTGGAATATAACGAATTTGCAGGAGAACTGAAATCGGTTATTTTGCCAGTTTATCAATCCGCAAAAAACTGTGGATTTAGTAGCTGGCAGTATCAGATGGGGGAGTAAATGAAGGTCTATAACAAATTAGTGCGAGATAAAATTCCAGAAATAATTGAAGCGGATGGGAAAACTTGTAAAACAAAAATTCTTTCTGATGAAGAATACATTGCTGCGCTCGAAACAAAGTTAAATGAAGAGGTTGCAGAGTATCAGGCAGATAAGAATCTAGAAGAGATGGCAGATGTGCTAGAAGTGCTTCAGGCTATTTGTGTAGCGAGAGGATATAGATTGGATGAGCTTGAGGCTATGAGAGCAAAGAAGGCGGAAGAACGAAGCGGATTTTCTGACAAGATATTTTTAGAATATGTAGAGTAGAGGTGGAAGCATGATAAACGAAATGCGACAAGGGTTTGAAACTGCATATATTGATGGCTCGGTTGTATCTAATGCAGCATATCGACCTCAGTTTGTATCGAATAATCACAAAGAAGGAAAAAAGGTACTCTCATCCATAGAGGATGAGCTATTGGCATGCGACCAGTTTCAGATTAGTGTAGCATTTATTACAATGAGTGGAATTACACCTCTTCTTCAGACTTTACAGGAACTTGAGAAGAAAAAAATTCCAGGTCAAATTCTTACAACAAACTATCTTAATTTCAGTGAACCTCGTGCATTAAAGAAGCTTAATGAATTATCAAATATCACTTTAAAAATGTACGATGTAGAAGCTGCAGATGAAGGCTTCCATACCAAAGGATACATTTTCAGAAAAGAGGAAGTATATCGTATTATTATTGGAAGTTCTAATATTACAAGCTCTGCGCTCACAAGTAATCGAGAATGGAATACAAAGCTTGTTTCAACAGAACAAGGTGAAATGGCGCAGCAAATAGTCGCTGAATTTACAGAACTGTGGAATTCGCAGTATGCTTTAGGCTTTGATGAGTTTTATGAAGCGTATATAGAACGATATAAAATCATAAAACATCAACGCGAGATAGCAAAGCAGGAAGAAATTACTTCCATTGAAAAATATAAATTACAGCCAAACAGTATGCAGGTAGGTTTTATTACCAATCTTAAGAAGATACTTGCAGCGGAAGAAAACAATGACAGAGCCCTTTTGATTTCTGCAACAGGAACCGGAAAAACTTATGCGTCAGCATTTGCCATGCGTGAACTTGGATTTAAGAGAGTACTATTTCTTGTTCACCGAGGTCAGCTTGCAAGACAGACAAAAAAATCATATGAAAAAGTATTTGCAAAGTCAGTATCTATGGGACTTATAGGCGCTGGATATGATGAGTATGACGCTGATTATGTATTTGCAACGGTTCAAACATTAAGTAGAGATGAACATTTGTTGGAATATGATCCAAAAACTTTTGATTGCATCGTACTGGACGAGGCACATCATGTTCCTGCTGATACATATCAGAAAATTATGAAGCATTTCACACCAAGACTATGGCTTGGAATGACGGCTACACCAGACAAGAGAGATGACAATATTCAGGGCAGAAATGTCTATGAATTATTTGATTACAATATCGCTTACGAAATTCGACTTCAACAGGCAATGGAAGATAATTTGCTTTGCCCATTCCACTATTTCGGCATTACAGATTTGGCTATTATCGGAGATGATGATGAAGCAAATCGAGATTTCTCAATGCTTACAAGTGATGAGCGAGTAAAACATATCATAACGCAGGCTGATTATTACGGATATAGTGGGGATAAGGTCAAAGGATTAATATTCTGTAGTAGCATAAAGGAAACAGAAGAGTTATCGGCTAAGTTCAATCAAATAACAAATCCTGCAACAGGAAAACTATATAGAACAATTGCTCTTAATGGTAGTGCATCTGAGCAGGAGAGACAGGATGCCTTTGAACGTTTGGCAATGAATGAAGATGAAGCAAATGAGGAGAAGCAGCCTTTAGATTATATTTTCTCTGTAGAAATATTAAATGAAGGTGTGGATATCGTTGAGGTAAATCAAGTAATTATGCTTCGTCCAACGCAGTCTCCAATCGTATTCATTCAGCAGCTTGGTCGAGGTCTTAGAAAAGCAAATGGAAAAGAATATGTTGTTATTCTTGATTTCATTGGAAATTACACAAATAACTTTATGATTCCAATTGCCCTTTCTGGCGATAGAACCTACAACAAGGATAATATCAGAAGATATATTATGGAAGGTGGACGAGTGATTCCAGGTGCGTCCACAGTACATTTTGATGAGATAAGTCGAAAGAGAATTTTTGCATCTGTAGATAATGCAAACTTCAGTGATATAAAACTCATTCGCGAGAACTATACAAACCTAAAGAATAAGCTTGGAAGAATTCCAGCTCTTAGAGACTTTGATGATTATGGAGAGATGGATGTTATCCGTATCTTTGATAACAATAGTCTTGGTTCCTATTACAAATTCCTTGTGAGATATGAAAAGGAATATAAGATTCGACTATCAGAGGACGAAGAAAAAGTCATCGAGTTTGTTTCTAAGAAATTAGCTAGCGGAAAACGAGTGCAAGAACTACAGATGCTAAAGAGACTTCTTGCATATGCACGCGGATTTTCAAAGCTAGGTTTATTTGCGGGATTATCTGAGGATATGATGGAATATGGAAAAGAGATATCTCAAGATCAAAAGGAGAATATAGTCAATGTTATGACTAATGAATTCCCAGCTGGCTCTGGAAAGAAAACGTATGCTCAGTGTGTATTCATTGAGGAAGATGCCTCTGATTATAAGCCTACAGAGTCCTTTATGGAGATGTTAAAAAATGATGATTTTTATAACATATTAAAGGAATTGGTTGAGTTCGGTATTAGCAGATACGAACGTGATTACAGCGAGTGCTATGAGAATTCAGATTTGGTTTTATACCAGAAATATACCTATGAAGATGTCTGCCGACTTCTCAACTGGGAACAGAATGAGGTGCCATTAAATATTGGTGGTTACAAGTTTGATAAGAAGACAAAAACATTCCCAGTGTTTATTAATTACGATAAGTCAGAAGATATCAGCGATACAACAAAATACGAGGATCATTTTGTAGAAGGATTTAGAGACAGGTTGATAGCAATTTCAAAATCAGGAAGAAACTTACAGTCAGATGATGTGCAGAATTTCTTGAAGGCAAAAGAGCGTGGAATTCAAGTGGAATTATTTGTTCGTAAGAATAAGGATGATAAGATTTCAAAGGAATTCTACTATCTTGGACATATGACAGCGAGTGGAAATGCTAAGGAATTTACTATGGCAAATACTGAGAAATCAGCAGTTGAGATTGAGTGGATTCTTGATGTGCCTGTTCGAGAAGATATTTATGAGTATATTGTAAGTGCTTAGTTTGGAGGATACATGAAGACAGTTAGAGTAGTAGCTGCAGTTATCAAAGCAACAAATGATAATGGAGAACCAATTATTTTCGCAACGCAAAGAGGTTATGGAGACTTTAAAGGCGGATGGGAATTCCCTGGAGGAAAAATAGAAGAAGGAGAGACTCCTCAGGAAGCTTTGAAACGCGAGATTATGGAAGAACTCGATACAGAGATTTTAGTTGGTGAACTGATTGATACAGTGGAATATGATTATCCGACATTTCATTTGTCCATGGATTGTTTCTGGTGTGAGATTGTAAAGGGTGATTTAGTGCTCAAGGAGCATGAAGCTGCTAGGTGGTTAGCTAAAGAACAGCTGGGAGATGTTGAATGGCTACCAGCGGATATAGATTTAGTGCGTAGAATTGGAGGAAAATCAAATGGAAGATGTTTATAGTACAGAACTGGTGTCGTTAGGTGTTACATTAACAGAGTTAGCACTTAAAGGGACTGCATCTGCAGTATCAAATAAAATCAAATCAATAAAAGAAGAGCATAATGCTGATAAATTAAGAAATACATACGATGAAATAATAAACCAATTATTAAATGAAAGAGAGGAAGCCATTAGAATTGCGCAAGCATATAAGTCAGAGCTTGAGCATGTAATAATTAGTGATGAAGATATTGAACACCTACATAATACGGTATCACGAATATTAGAGCTTATTAAAAACTCACAATTATCAGCGGCTAATGGTAGTCCAGAAATCGAAGAAAAGGTTAGGGAGCAAGTCGCTTCTTATGAACAAATTAAAGAATTGATTAGCGTAGATACGTTAAAGACTATGCAGTTGTTGGGGTTTAATTATAAAGCTGCAATCGGTGAGCCGTTAACTTTGATGTTGAAAAATTTTATTTTATCTAAAGTTGCAGAACCGGATGGAATGAAGATGATTGAAAAGTTAGTTTCACCAGGGATGGTTGAAATATTAAAAGACGAAACCGCATATCAAAATTTTCGTTGTCTTATGGGAATGCAATAATATAGCGATTATGAATAATAGGCCTACAAAAAAATGTGATTTATATTGTAACAAAGAACTAATATGAATTATAAAAAACAAATAAAGGGAACTGAACTATAGGATGTCGTATATTCCAAAATAGTTGATTTAGATGATATGTGAGGTGAGATTAAAAGTATGAGAAAAGCATTAGTTGTTGGAATTAATGATTATTCATCTTGTCCGTTGGGAGGTTGCATAAATGACGCTGTGCAGGTGACAGATTTATTAGCAAGAAATGGTAATGGATCTAAAAATTTTGATGTTAAACTTAAGACTGATGTTCAGAGTAAATTAGAATTAATGGATGATATATCAGAATTGTTTAAAGGTGATGATGAGGTGGCTTTGTTCTATTTTTCTGGACATGGTTATGCCAATGAATTTGGTGGATATGTAGTTACTCCAGATTTTGGTAAATATGATGCCGGTGTGTCTATGGAACATATTTTGCAAGTCGCTAATAAATCTGGATGTAAAAATAAGGTTATTTTGTTAGATTGTTGTTTCTCTGGAGAAATGGGGAGTGTTCCAGCTATTGCAGAAAACTATGGTGTTATTGGAAATGGTGTGACTATTCTTACGGCATGTAGACATAATGAGACAGCTATGGAAGTTTCCAATCATGGTGTTTTTACGACTTTATTATGTGAAGCATTAAAAGGAGGTGCTGCAAATATTCAAGGCCAAATTTCGCCTGCAAGTATTTATTCTTACATTGATCAAGCGTTAGGGGCTTGGAAACAGCGGCCAATATTTAAAACAAATATTCAAACATTTATACCAATTCGAACTGTTGAATCAAAGGTTACAAGAAATGATCTGCTGGTTTTATTAGATTGTTTTAAAACAGAATGCGATATTATGGATTTAGATTCTTCATATGAGTATACAAATGCTCCTGGACATGAAGTTAAATTGATTGAACCATATGCTGATGAAAAGAATGTGGAAGTATTTAAGAGACTTCAAAAACTTGAAAGTGTAGGAATTATAGAACCATTTAATGCAAAGCACATGTATTTTGCAGCAATGAATGCTACAGGCTGTAAACTGACAGAGCTTGGAAAGTATTATTGGAAATTACTTAAAGAGGAGAGGATATAATGGCAAAAAAAAGAACGTTTATCAGTTTTGATTATGATAATGATGTAGATTTGAAAAATGTGCTAGTAGGCCAGTCGAGACTTTCTGATTCACCCTTTAATATTACAGATATTTCAATTAAAGAAGCTATTTCTTCGAATTGGAAGGAAAATGCAAGAAGACGAATTAAGGGTTGTGATGTGGTTGTTGTAATTTGTGGACAGTACACTGATACAGCTACTGGAGTAACTGCAGAATTAAATATTGCTCAAGAGGAAGGAATAGCTTACTTCTGTTTACATGGTAGAAGTGATAAGAATTGTGTATTTCCAAAGGGCGTTAAATCGACGGATAAGATGTATAAGTGGACATGGGAAAACTTAAAACTGCTTTTTGAAGGGAAAAGATAAATATGAAATTCTATATATTTAAGTGGTTTGAGGTTATAGGTAAACTTCTGGTGTATTTTTCTGTGCTAATTTTAACTGCAGGATTGTTTCTTGTGTATTTTAAAACAGATGATCAATCAGGAAACTTTGCGTTTATTGCATCTATAGTTTATGCGTTACTTCTATTTATCATAGTGATTCCGGTTAATAAAATAGAGTCTTTTATTGCCAGTAAGTTATATGAAAGGGAAGGATACTATTTAACCTTACTGAGATTGCGAGATGCAGTAAATAGTACGATTAGACAGATAGATGTTGATAATCTTGAAGACATGAAAAACAAAATTTGCTTTTTTCAAATTGTCACTGGTAGAGATGATGAAACAATGAAAAAGAAGTTGGCGGGTAAAAAAACACAGATATATGTGAAGGAAAATGGGTTTATTTATTCTGCAAAAATGAAGCTTTTAGAAACAGAGTTTATCGAGGTATATAGAAGTAATAATGAGAAACAAGCGATTAAATTAGCAATGAAATTGAATTCTTATTATAAGAAATCGATGAGAAAGATTGATAAGAATTATGAGAGAATAGTAAAGACTTATGGTGGAGCTTTGCAATATTTGGTGGAAAAAGATCAGGAATCATCAAGTATTGAATTTTCTGTAGAAGAATGTAAGTCTAAAATAGAGGATATTCAGAATGACTTGTCTGATCTAAAGTATGCAATCGAGTACATAGATGAACAAATTAGAAGTAATTACATAGACTTGTGCAATGGCATAAACGAACGATTATCTAATATTGATACTAGTATAGAAATGCAATCTGATGAGATTTTTGATAGGAAAATTGAAGAGATATTAAAGAATAAATAATATGTTTACGGTAGGATGCAGTCATGCTTCGCTATACATTGGCAGATGGCTTCGAATTGTCGGTACATCCCACAAGAACAGAATCTTCCTTTTTATGCTTCCAAGTATGGTTGCCGGTTCATGCAGTCAACATATGAGATTAGTATTGAGATACCATTTGGTCAACTTGGCCAGAAGTTCATGCAAGAAAAGATTATTGATCACTTTTGGTCCATTGGACCAGAGGTAATCTTGAAAAGAGTGATAATGGAAGAATTGAATGCGGAGAGTTAGGTTAGTGAAATAATTGATATCTTAGAAAACGATCATCCGACGTTCTAGCTGTCTATAAGCTTTTTGAAGATTGTGTAGGAAAACTTTGCACGATTGATTTAATAAAAATGAAAAGAGGTTGAAGGAAAGCAAATATGGATTATATTGAAGTATTGGTTGGAGTGATAAGTGCGCTGATTTCAAGTATTGTTTTGATTTGGTGGGGGATGAGAATATGTAAGAAAGATATTACAATTAAGCATAATGTGGATCCTTATAGTTGGTTTATGATCCACACTATAGTATATTTTATTACTATTACATTGATGTTAATTGTGGATATGATACAGGCTAATTCTGAAGTGATCAAAGAAATGCCAGTAGGAATTATAGGAGCAATGATTTTATTTGTTCAAAAAGGAGGGCTTATCATTCTGGTTATGTTAGTGTCATCATGGATATATAATCGTTATATAAAGATTAATGAGTTCTCTTATTTTATTATAAGATATCCTTGGATTAAAAAAATATTTTTTTCGTTAATATGTATTTCATTAGGTGGATTATATTTGATCGAGATACAGAAAAGAAATAATTGTAATATATTATCAGATGATTATTCATTTATTGTAGTGTGGATAATTTCTTTTATACAGATATGGATAGGGTTTGGCATGAGGTTTTATGAGCGGGGCGAATTTAAAATGCGTTTTTCCGAATGGGAAAAAAGAATGAAAAGTATAGAAGAGTTGAAATATTTTCTCATTTGTATTCTATCTATGTTAGTAATTCCAATAATGACAGTTGTTTATTATGTGGTAAAAGGAAAAATTCCAGAGAGAGCGATTAATATAATACATTTCTTGTTTTTAGGTATTTCTTTTGGAGCTATTGTTCTAATATTAGTAATATTCTTTTGGAATTTAAGGCATAACCCAAACAATTGTATTAGTAAAAGAAGACTTAATAACTGCTTAAATAATCTGTTTAATAATAAAAAAATCCAAGTTGATTATTATGAGGGAGTTAAGTACTGTATTGTAAAAAAATCTAGTTGTATTGCTTTGACGGCATCAATTGATAATGTTATTTTGGATAAAGATGTTCAGTTTGATGATGAATATCGAGAACGATTGGAACAACTTTTAGATTTATTTGAAGGTGAATATACTTTTGAAAAATACACAGAAGAAGACATTAGAAAAAACATTGAAATGGATCTTTCTAAATTTGCAACAGACAGAAAAGATATATTAAAAGAGGGCTGGAGCAAAGTGTATGAGGTGTGTGAACAAAAGGAGAAAGAAAAGTAGAACTTAGTTTGCAGCATAATGAATGTAGTGAGATAATACATATGTTTTGCGATGAATGCAAGCGTGCTACGCTATTAATTGGCGGAAGGCTCCGAATTGATAAAATATCCTACAAGAACAGCAGCTTTCCTTTCAGATTTCAAGCATGGTTGTCGGCTAATGCGTTCAACATGTGAAAAAGGTATTGAGGCAACCTTTTGTCAAGTTGACCAGAGGTTGCCGAAAATAACCTTTGATCCAATGGACCAGAAGTGGTCTTATTTTTATGTTGGTTTATATAAAAATAGTATCGGAAATCGAGGTTATTGCTCCGCCATCTTTGGCAGAAGCATTTCAGACGAAATGAAATTAAACTACGCAGACGACATGGGAGTCTGGCTTTTCTGCCTAATTGCCATGCAACTATAGGCATATCCTGTTATTTCAAATGTCCCAGTTCATTTCAGAGAGCCTGAAATTAGCGAGAATCCTGCAAGCCTAGATTTTACTGGATTTATCATTTCATTTTATATGAAATGTGGTCAAAATAGATTTTTGCAGATTTGTCGATATTTCAAATTTCATTTCATCCGAAATGAAATTTCGTAGAATTCTTGCAAGCCTTGTATTTACTAGGCTTAGGCACAATTAAATATGATTTTCAATTGCCAGGGCGGCGGACGCAAGTTCGTCGCCCTATCTTTATGCATTTCCATAGGGTCAAAGTCTTTGACATCCACCGCAGACTTCCTGCGCTTTCCAATTTTTCTTTTGCTATTTCTGTAATCATAATTTTCAAGCTCCAAGTATTTAATGTAAGGCTAGAAAAAATATCTAAAAATTTTGACTGCCATTTAGTAATACGGATTTTTTCAACCCAAATACATTATGAAAAGAAAGGAGACAAAAATTATGATTTATCAAATGGACACAGAAGATATCTTAAGACTCGTAGCTAAGTATTACAGCGTTCATCAGATTCTTTGGGATGGACCAATTAGTACCAGTAATTTGAAGAAGCGATTGATGGAGGAATATCATTTGCCTGAGTCAACAGCAAGGTCTTACATCAATGAAATCGCTGATGAGAAAGCAGGACTTCTTCATATGGTTGAAGACACTGTTTATACAGAAGAAGACGAGATCGAGGAACTTGAGTTCAGACTAGAAACGCTATTTGACTGGGATGAATTTGATTCTCGTCACAAGGCGTATGACGAGTGTTTAGCAAAGCTAGCACAGGCAGAAATTGAGATAGAAGGTCTAAAAGACGATCTTGGTAAGGCAAATGTCAATTTAAAACGCACCAAGAAAAAACATGACACCGAGATTTCTGATTTGGAGGTTCACTTATGTTTAGCCCAGAGTAATTATGAAGAAATGAAAAGAAAGCTTCAGAAGACAGAGAAAGAGTTGATTAGTGCAAAAGCTGATTTAAGTATGGTGCTTGAAGATTGGAGCATCTGGAAATTTGTGGCGCATCGAATTGATTTTCACTTTTGCAACTTGCTTAAGAAATTAGCAAAGGGGGACAAGTGATGGAATATCAGTATTTAGCTAAGTCCACCAGGTTTACCAATTACTCAGTCATTCCAAATGACCTCTTTGCGTTGGGATTAAGCTCCACTGCAATAGTGCTTTATTCTAAGCTGCTTAATCGAGCCAACCTATCAATCGCTAATGGCAGAGTGGATAAGCATGGGAGAATCTATATTCTCTATCGCCAGGAGGATTTAGCCCATGAGCTTGGAAAAAGTATATCTACAGTAAAGCCTAATATGAATGAACTGGTGGAAGCAGGTCTTGTTGAAAAGAGACGAGCTGATAGAGGGCGAGCTAACATAATCTACGTGAAGGTTCCAGAGGGAAGCTTAGTTGGGATTAGTACTACGGACAGAAAATCAACTGTTAATAGGACAGAAAGCAAACCCTACAAGAGCTCGAAATCAAGCTCTACAAGGGTCGGCTTTCAGACTTCTAATAACAGTAATAGTAACAGAATAAATAACACATATATCTATGGGGAGGATACATTTTGATGAAGGAAGAATATAGGACATATACAGCAGACGATGGCTTATTGCACTGCGCTAATTGTGGAGGGCCCTAGAGAGAAGGCTTCCAGTTCCTGTCCTTGGTCGAGAGGTATTTCCTACCACTTGTCCTTGCAGGCAAGAACGCATCGAGAAGGAACGAAAGGAAGCAGAGGCAAGACAGCATCAAATTGTTATGGATGCAAATAGGGGTGTCTGCTTTCACGAGAAGAGAATGAGAGAATGGAACTTCGATTATGATGATGGCTCCACACCTGCAATGGATAAGGCGAGAGAGTATGTAGCCCATTGGTCTCTCATGAGAAACGAAGGCATAGGTCTTCTTCTCTGGGGTGGAGTTGGAACGGGGAAAACCTATATGGCAGCCTGCATTGCCAATGCATTAATTGATCAGGAGAGGCGCGTGCTTATGACAGACTTTGCCACGATTAGTAACATTTCTATTTTCGATTCGGCAGAGTATGTAAGTTCACTAAGTTCTTATGATTTGTTAATCATAGATGATTATGGAGCGGAACGTAATTCACAGTTTGCTCTTCAGAATATATTTGATGTGATTAATCGTAGATGGGAGTCAGGCAAGCCTTTGATTGTGACTACCAACTTGGAACTGGATAGCATCAGAAATGTAGAATTAGATGATATCACAAGAATTCGAATTAATGACCGAATTCTTGAAATGTGTAAGCCAATACATGTTGGTGGCGAGAGCAAGCGAACAGCTTCAGGAAAACAGAAGATGACAACACTGAAAGAAGTATTTAGTAAAGGAGGATGTGAAAATGAGTAACATTTATGAGATTCCATATTGGAACAAATATACATTATCGATTGAAGAAGCTGCAGGTTATTTCAGAATCGGAGAGTGTAAGCTTCGTAAGATTATAACAGAGAATCCTACAGCAGATTTCATTCTCTGGAATGGTAACCGTATGCAGATTAAGCGAAAGAAATTTGAAGAATTCATTGACAGACAAGGTGCGATTTAGAGCTTTGTAAGTGCTGAAAATTTTGAAGAAAGGAGATGCCTCAAGGGAACCTTCGTGGTATACTAACACCATATCACATCCCTTCGGAGGTAATGATTATGGCACCAAAGAGGAGAGACAATAAAGGCCGAATTCTCCAAATGGGAGAATGGCAAGAACCAAACGGGCGATATAGATATATCTATAATGACGCTCTTGGCAAAAGGAAAATTATATATAGTTGGAGACTTACTGAAGCAGATTCAGTACCATCGCATAAACACAAAGAGGTTCCGCTTAGAGAAAAGGAAAAGTAGGTTCAGTCGCTATTTATGCAAGGTATTTCGGGGAGTGACTTGACTGTAATTGAGCTGGTAGAGCGTTACATTTCTCTTAAGACAGGAGTAAAGCAAAGTACTTTGGCCAATTATAAGACGGTTATCAATACGCTGAATAAAACAGAGTTTGCCTTTCGTCATGTGGATCAGGTGAAGCTTTCGGATGCGAAGATGTATTTAATATCGCTTCAAAGAAGTGGTTTGGGTTACAGTTCGATTCATAATATTAGAGGTGTAATCAGACCTGCATTTCAGATGGCTGTGGATGATGATATGATTCTCAAGAATCCATTCGATTTTGAGATGAGTTCAGTTCTTATCAATGATAGCAATAAGCGCGAGGCACTATCACCACAGGATCAGAAGCGATTCTTAGAGTTTGTACAGAATGATAAGCATTATTCAAAGTATTATGATGCATTCTTATTTCTCTTTAGTACAGGGCTTCGTATTAGTGAATTTTGTGGGCTTACGGTTAAGGATTTGGACTTTGATGAGGAAGTAATCAATGTGGATCACCAGCTTCAGCGTTCGCATGATATGAAGTATTACATTGAGTCTACAAAGACAACAAGCGGCACACGAAAGATTCCAATGACAGAGGAAGTTAAGGAATTGTGCCAGAGAATTGTAGCCAATCGTAATAGACCAAAGCGTGAGCCTATTATTGATGGCTATGGTGGATTCCTTTTCTTTGATAAGGAAGGAAAGCCAATGGTGGCACTTCATTGGGAGAAGTACATTCAGCATGCTAGGGACAAGTATAATCGCCAGCATGCTTTGCAGCTTCCACCGATTACGCCACATATATGTAGACATACCTTTTGCTCGAATATGGCACGTCAGGGAATGAATCCAAAGACGCTTCAGTACATCATGGGACATTCGGATATAGCAGTGACCATGAATGTGTACACGCACTTAGGATTAGATGATGCCAGAGAGGAACTTGTCAGATTAAAAGAGGCCAGAAATGTAATGAAAATGAAAGGTGTAATGTAGACTAGCATGACGCAGCTGTTTTCAACTTTGCTTTTTGTAACACAAAAATAACACTTTTGCCCATAAAAATATGGGAAAAAGCATCAATTTTTATCAAAAAACAAATGTTAGTCTGCCAAATGCACCACCTCGCAAAACCAGTATTTATAAGGTTTTGAGGGTTTTTAGGAGGATACATAAAATATGCTAAAAATCTTATTCATCTGCCACGGCAACATCTGCCGTTCCCCCATGGCAGAATTCATCCTAAAGGACCTCGTCGCCAGACGAGGCCTCACCGACCGATTCGAGGTAGCCTCGGCTGCCACCAGCACCGAAGAAATCTGGAATGGCATTGGGAATCCGATTTATCCGCCGGCGCAGACGGAGCTTAAGAAGCATGGAATCGGGAATACGCCGGAGACTGATTTTCGGGGCAAGCGGGCGAGACAGTTGACAAAATCCGATTATGAGATTTATGATTACCTCATAGGGATGGACGAAAGCAATATCCGTGGAATCGAGCGGATAACCGGGCATCGTGGCGGTAAAATATCCATGCTGCTTTCCTTTGCCGGAGAGCAGGCAGCAATATCTGACCCATGGTATAGCAGCAGGTTCGATAAAACCTATGCGGATGTAACACGCGGATGCGAAGCATTCTTAGAATATCTCATAGAGCAGGGAGAAGTGTAGATGATAGAAATCTTATTTGGCGAAAGTGAAGGCGGAGCCATGAAGCTTGCGAAGAACTATCAGCAGCCGGATTATGAGGATGGACCAACCGCATGGCTTGGGGAAAAGCCGGACAAAGCCACCTTTGAAGACATGTTTGCAGGAGAAGCAGTTGGCGGAATTTCTGCGGAGGTCATTATACTGCCATTTATGTTGGACATTGGCAGCCTGAGGGAACCGCTGGATGGTACATATCGGAAGAAGATAATCTTAGAGCAGTATGGTGTCTATTGGAATGAGGATGAGAAAGAGGAGCGGGAAGAATTAGAGCAGGCAGTGGAAACCTATGGGAAAGAGCTGCAGCGGATGGAGCAGTTTGCAAAGCAGGGAGAATCTTTCCGTATCTGGTACAGCAACAAGCCTTATTCCCTGTGCGGACTCTGCCATGCAGTCAGTGTGCTGCGGAAATATGAATGCGCGATATCCGTGGTACGTCTGCCGGATTTTGTAAGAGAAGAGGAAAATACGACGGTACGTTATTCTTCCTGGGGAGAAGTAGATGCCGGACAGTTTTATCGATTCCTCCCATTGGAAAAGGAACTTTCAGAGCATGAGCAGAAAGTATTTGCATCCAGATGGGACGAACTTAAAGAAGAGGATGCACCTCTTCGGGTTCTGATAAATGGCTGTCTGGTGGGCGTAAAAGATGATTTTTATGATTTCCTGATTCGAAGAGAACTGCCGGAGGGCGAAATCATACAGGCAAGACTTATTGGAAATCTGTTGTTAAAATATCCCCTTGGAATCAGTGACAGTTGGTATATGAACCGCATCAATCATATGATTGAGACCGGAGAGATAGAAGTAGTAAAAGAGGCGGATGAAATTTTCCGCCGGAGCATCAGAAAGGAGCAGTAAGAAATGAACGATATCATAAAAGCAATGGAGACAAGAAGAAGTATCAGAGGTTATAAGGAAGATATGGTGCCGGAAGAGCTGATTGCAGAAGTAGTGGAAGCCGGAACCTATGCGGCTACCGGAATGGGCAGGCAGTCACCGATTATACTTGCAGTTACCAATAAAGAAGTAAGGGACAGACTTTCCAAGGTAAATGCTGAGATTATGGGAACAACCGGCGATCCGTTTTATGGAGCACCGGTAGTACTGGTGGTGTTAGCAGATAAGAGCCGTCCTACCTATCTTTATGATGGAAGCCTCGTTATGGGCAATCTGATGCTGGCAGCACATTCCTTAGGCCTTGGAAGCTGCTGGATTCACCGTGCAAAAGAAACTTTTGAGCGGGAAGAGGGAAAAGCAATTTTAAAGGAACTTGGCATTGAAGGAGATTACGAAGGCATTGGAAACTGTGTCATCGGCTATGCAAAAGAACCGGCAAAAGACGCCGCTCCGAGAAAAACAGATTATGTTCATTATATAAAATAAAATTGGATAATATAAAGGACATAGTGAAAAAATAGCATCAGATTTGTAAAAAATACTTGCAAAACAAAAAAAGCAGTGCTATCATAGTCAACAACTAGGAGATATAGTTGCAAAAGCTGGGAAAGAGACTCTTACTTTTAGAGGCCGACAGGAATACAGCGTCACCGACTGAGAGCGCTGTTTGGAAGAGAAAGCAAAGGGAACACTCTGGAGCCGACTGGCTGAATTACAGTAGGTCAGTACGTAGTGCACGTTACGCACGAAGAGAGGGAAGATGAAGCATTCATTTTCCAATGCGGGTGGTACCGCGGATAAGAAGATTATTCGCCCCGGAATACGAGTCAGTATTCCGGGGTTATTTTTATACTCCGGGCTGACAATCATATCAGAAAAGGAGTAGATAAGATGAGCAACATTTACAGAGACGTAACCTTAAATCAGGTAAGCGAAAACGACATTGGAAAGACACTTCGGGTAGCAGGCTGGGTAGAGAATATCCGGGACCATGGCGGCGTATCCTTTATTGATTTAAGAGATATGTATGCAGTAATGCAGATTGTAATCCGGGATGGAAAACTGTTAGAGGGAATCCGCAAGGAGCAGGCAGTTTCCATAGAAGGTCTGATTGAAAAAAGAGATGAAGAGACCTACAATCCAAAGATTCCGACCGGAACCATTGAATTAGAGGCAAAGAGCGTAGATATTTTAGGAGAGGTTTATACACAGCTTCCATTTGAAGTAATGACCAGTAAGGAAGTCCGCGAGGATGTCCGTTTGAAATACCGTTATCTGGATTTAAGAAACCAGAAAGTAAAAGACAATATTATTTTCCGTTCCAAGGTAATTTCTTTCTTAAGAGAGAAAATGACAGAGATGGGATTCTTAGAGATTCAGACTCCGATTCTTTGTGCATCTTCTCCGGAGGGCGCAAGAGATTACATCGTGCCATCCAGAAAATACAAAGGAAAATTTTATGCATTGCCACAGGCACCACAGCAGTACAAACAGCTTCTGATGGTATCCGGATTTGATAAATATTTTCAGGTTGCACCATGTTTCCGTGATGAGGATGCAAGAGCAGACCGTTCACCGGGAGAGTTCTATCAGCTTGACTTTGAAATGAGTTTTGCAACCCAGGAAGATGTATTTAAGATTGGTGAAGAAGTACTTTCTGCAACCTTTGAGAAATTCGCACCGGAAGGCAGCAAAGTAACGAAAGCACCGTATCCAATCATCAGTTATAAGCAGGCAATGTTAGAGTTCGGAAGTGACAAACCGGACCTTCGGAACCCACTTCGTATCATCGATGTGACAGAGTTCTTCCAGAGATGTACCTTTAAGCCATTTATCGGAAAGACCGTAAGAGCCATCCGCGTATATGCAGAGATGTCCAAAGGTTTCCATGAGAAACTTTTGAAATTTGCAACCGGAATCGGTATGGGCGGCTTAGGATATCTGGAAGTATTAGAAGATGGAAGCTACAAGGGACCGATTGATAAATTTATCCCGGATGACATGAAAGAAGAATTCAGAAATCTGGCAGGTCTTGAAGTAGGAGATACCATTTTCTTCATGGCAGATAAAGAAGAGCGTGCCGCATATTATGCAGGCATGATTCGAAATGAATTAGGCGAGAAGCTGGATTTAATTGAGAAAGATGCATACCGTTTCTGTTATGTCAATGATTTCCCAATGTTCGAGCGTGACCCGGAGACCAAGAAAATCGGATTTACCCATAACCCATTCTCCATGCCACAGGGCGGCTTAGAGGCACTCAATACCATGAATCCGCTGGACATCTTAGCATACCAGTACGATATCGTCTGCAACGGTGTGGAACTTTCCTCCGGTGCAGTCCGTAACCATGATATGCAGATTATGGAGAAAGCCTTTGAAATCGCAGGTTATGATAAAGAAGTGCTGAAAAATAAATTCGGAGCATTATACAATGCATTTCAGTTTGGAGCACCGCCACACGCAGGAATGGCTCCTGGCATTGACCGTATGATTATGTTACTGCGTAACGAGGATAATATCCGTGAAGTCATTGCTTATCCGATGAACGGAAATGCACAGGATTTAATGTGCGGAGCACCAAACGAAGTAACCGAGCAGCAGTTAAGAGAAGTTCATATCAAAGTACGTGATTAAGGAGGAAAAACAATGGCAAATGTGATTTCAGATGAAACCATGGAATACGTTGGAATCCTTGCAAAGCTTGAGCTTTCCGAAGAGGAAAAAGCAGCAGCAAAAAAAGACATGGAAAGCATGTTAGATTATATTGATAAATTAAACGAACTGGATACATCCGGTGTAGAACCGATGTCCCATGTATTTCCGGTGCATAATGTATTCCGGGAAGATGTAGTAACCAATGGTGACGGCGGCGAGGATACCCTTGCCAACGCGCCGGAGCGCAGAGACCGAGCATTTGTTGTACCAAAGACCGTAGATCAGTAAAGGAGGCGGCAGAAGATGAATTTATTATCACTGACAGCAGTAGAGCTTGGAAAGAAAATCAAAGCCCATGAAGTATCAGTAGAAGAAGCTACAAGAGCCGCCTTAGATGCCATTGCAGCAAGAGAGGATGCGGTACACAGCTTTGTTACCGTAGATGAAGAAGGTGCAATGAAGCGTGCGGCAGAAGTGCAGAAGCTCATTGATGACGGCACATTGACAGGACCGTTGGCAGGAGTTCCGGTTGCAATCAAAGATAATATGTGCACAAAAGGAATGCTGACCACCTGCAGTTCTAAAATTTTATATAACTTTATTCCGACTTATACCGCAGAAGCAGTATTAAATCTGGAAAAAGCCGGAGCAGTAATTCTTGGAAAGACCAACATGGATGAGTTTGCCATGGGAAGTACCACAGAGACCTCTGCTTTTGGAGAGACCAAAAATCCATGGAATACCGAACATGTACCGGGCGGTTCATCCGGTGGAAGCTGTGCTGCAGTAGCAGCAGAAGAGTGCTTTTATGCATTGGGTTCTGATACCGGTGGATCCATCCGTCAGCCGAGTGCATTTTGTGGTGTCACAGGAATTAAGCCAACCTATGGAACCGTATCCCGATATGGACTGATTGCCTATGGTTCTTCTTTGGATCAGATAGGACCGGTTGCCAAAGATGTGACAGACTGCGCAACCATTTTAGAGGCAATTACTTCCTATGATAAAAAGGATTCTACTTCCATTCAGAGAGAAGAGACCGATTTTACCAGTGCATTAGTCGATGATGTGAAAGGAATGAAAATCGGTATTCCAAGAGATTATTTTGGAGAAGGACTGGATGCAGAAGTAAAGGATGCTATTTTAGCAGCCGCTAAGAAATTAGAAGAAAAAGGTGCTATCGTAGAAGAGTTCGATTTGAGCCTGGTAGAATATGCAATCCCTGCTTACTATGTAATTGCAGATGCAGAAGCAAGCTCCAACCTTGCCCGTTTTGATGGCGTAAAATATGGCTATCGTACGAAAGACTACGAAGGACTTCACAACATGTATAAGAAATCCCGTTCCGAAGGCTTCGGAGCAGAAGTAAAACGTCGTATCATGTTAGGCTCCTTTGTTTTAAGTTCCGGTTATTATGATGCATATTATCTGAAAGCACTGCGTACGAAAGCATTGATTAAGCAGGCATTTGATAAAGCATTTGCAAAATATGATGTTATCTTAGGACCGGAAGCACCGACCACCGCTCCGAAGTTGGGAGAGTCCTTAAGCGACCCGCTGAAAATGTATTTAGGCGATATCTATACCGTATCGGTGAACTTGGCAGGACTTCCGGGAATCAGCCTGCCATGCGGCATCGACAGAAAGGGGCTTCCGATTGGCATGCAGTTGATTGGAGACTGCTTCAAGGAGAAGAATATCATCCGTGCCGCATATGCCTTTGAACAGACAAGACCATATCAGCACAGCCCGTTAGCAGCAGAATAGGAGGAAAAGAAGATTATGAGTAAACAGTATGAAACCGTCATCGGACTGGAAGTCCATGTGGAACTGGCAACCAGGACCAAAATCTTCTGTGGCTGTTCTACTGCATTCGGAAGTGCACCAAATACACACACCTGTCCGGTCTGTACCGGTATGCCGGGCTCTCTTCCGGTTTTAAATAAACAGGTGGTAGAATATGCCATGGCAGTAGGTGTTGCCATGAATTGTGAAATCAACCAGTATTGTAAATTTGACCGGAAGAACTATTTCTACCCGGACAATCCTCAGAACTATCAGATTTCCCAGCTTTATCTTCCAATCTGCCACGATGGCGGCATTGAGATTGAGACTTCAGAAGGAAAGAAAACCATTGGAATCCATGAGATTCATATGGAAGAGGATGCGGGAAAATTAGTCCATGATGACTGGGAAGATGTTTCCCTGGTGGACTATAACCGTTCCGGTGTGCCACTGATTGAGATTGTATCTGAGCCAGATATGCGTTCTGCAGAGGAAGTCATTGCTTATCTTGATAAATTAAGAATGATTGTGCAGTATCTTGGTGCATCCGACTGTAAGATGCAGGAAGGCTCCATGCGTGCAGATGTCAACTTATCTGTCCGTGAAGTAGGAGCAAAAGAATTTGGTACCCGTACCGAGATGAAAAATATCGGTTCCTTTAAAGCAATTGCAAGAGCCATTGAAGCAGAGACAGCAAGACAGATTGATTTGATTGAGTCTGGCGAAAAGGTGGTTCAGGAGACCAGACGCTGGAATGATGACCAGGGATATTCCTATGCCATGCGTTCCAAAGAGGATGCACAGGATTACCGTTATTTCCCGGAACCGGATTTGGTTCCAATCGTTATCAGTGATGAATGGTTACAGCGCATAAAAGACAGCCAGCCGGAGCTTCGGGAAGCAAAACGTCAGCGTTATCAGGATGAATTCGGCCTGCCGGAATATGATGCCAACATTTTAACATCTGCAAAGAAAATGGCAGATGTTTTTGAGGCAACAACTGCAATCTGCAATAAGCCAAAGAAAGTATCCAACTGGCTGATGGGTGAGACCATGCGAATCTTAAAGGAGCAGAATAAAGACCCGGAGGATATCGCATTTTCACCGGAGAATCTGGCAAAATTAATCGAGCTTACCGATGCCGGAACCATCAATGGCAATGTAGCAAAAGAAGTATTTGAGCAGATTTTTGCAGAGGATATCGACCCGGATAAATATGTAGAAGAGCATGGATTAAAGACTGTAAATGACGAAGGTGCATTGCGTGATACCATTGCCAAAGTCATCGAAGAGAATCCACAGTCGGTAGAAGATTACCGCAATGGGAAAGAAAAGGCAATTGGCTTCTTAGTAGGTCAGACTATGAAAGCTATGAAGGGCAAAGCAAATCCTGGAATGGTAAATAAAATCTTAAAAGAACTGTTATAAGAGTTGTGATAAAGCTTTGAAAAGAGCATGACAGAATGTGTTTCGAAAGCACATTCAAATTTATAAAAAATCCTGCAGTATGGAAAGTATGTAAGAACAAACTTCCATATTGCAGGCTTTTTTGTTTCCCGTTATGGAACCATATCTTTCTTTTGCTTATGTGCCGCCCGGATAAGATAGCATATGGTTCCCGCTACGAATCCAAGACTAATCCACTGGGAAGTGGAGAGTGCTAAAAGATGGCCGCGGACGGCATCGTAACGCACATATTCTAACAGGAACCGGAGAATACCATAGACGATGAAATAAATGGCAATGGTATGGGGATAAGATTTCTTTAAATCCAGCACAGCAAGTACAATCGCAAGAATCAGAAGACAGATTGCTTCTACTAACTGAACCGGAAACAGTGTTGTATCCGATGGTGCCAGAGAGCCTTCCGGAAACTGTACAGCAAAAGGACCGTCATATGGAGTACCATAACAGCAGCCGGCAAGAAAACAGCCGATGCGTCCGAAACCGTGAATCCATGGAATCAGATAAATCAGGTGTGTAATATAAGGCTTGCTGTTGATATGATGGAATTTTCCTGCAAAAAGAAAGCAGAGAAGTCCGCCAATGAGTCCACCATAGAATACAAATCCACTTGACATGATATAATTAAAATACTTGGGTTCTAAAAAACGGGACCAGTCAATTTCCCGATAAGAAATGATAAGATACAAAAGCTTGGCGCCTATAAAGGCGCCAAGTAATGTGTATGCTTCTAATATAAGAAAATCATCAAAAATCAACTTATATTTCTTAAGGGGGTAAAGTGCAAATACATTTGCAAGGATTACCCCAAGGGTAATCATAAGTCCGTATGATGGGATATGAAATCCCAGAATGTTAAGATAAATCGACATAGTATCACCCTTTTAAAAAGTCGGTTCTATTATAACAAACCTGCAGATGCAACGCATGCAACACATGCGATGTAAAGCAGTAAGCCTAATACTAATCCGATGATAGAACATACAAGTCCGCCGGTAGCGCATTTAGCCTGGTTCTTATGTCCGATAGCACCTAAGATAGTTCCTACAAGACCTAAGATTGCTCCAATCCAGCCGATAGTTCCAGCAGTGAATACATCGATAACGGTTGCAAATTTCGAAAAATAGTAAAAAACATCAGGTTTTGTCATATATGAAGATTTTATAAAATTATGGCTGCGAAGGTTGAGATTAAAACCGGCTTGAATTATAATAAAAGCAATGTTTTAGAATCTTAAAACAGATTTGAGAGAATAGGAGAATCAGATATGGCAGAGAATAAAGACAAGAGAGAACTTGAAAATATAGATACTGTAGAAGACGCAACGAAAGAGAACACAGATGAGAAGAAGGATGAATACGAAGAAATCTGTTACATCTGCCGCAGACCGGAAAGCGTTGCCGGTCAGATGATAAAGATTCCGAATAATATCTGCATTTGCAAAGACTGTATGCAGAGAACCTTCGACAGCATGAATAACTCAGGATTTCCAATGGGTGATTTTATGCCAAATGGTCAGATGCCCAATATCAGTATGATTAATCTTTCTGATCTGCAGGGCTTTATGCCGCAGAGTCAGAAGATTAAGAAAAAGAAAACCAAAGAAGAGAAAGCAGAAGCTCCGAAATTAGATATTAAGAAGATTCCGGCACCACATAAGATTAAGGCAAGCCTGGATGAATATGTGGTTGGTCAGGAATATGCCAAGAAGGTAATGTCTGTGGCAGTTTATAATCACTATAAACGTGTGGCAACCGATACGATGGATGATATTGAAATCGAGAAATCCAATATGTTAATGATTGGACCGACCGGAAGTGGTAAGACTTATCTGGTGAAGACACTGGCAAGACTTCTGGATGTGCCGCTGGCAATTACAGATGCGACTTCCTTAACCGAGGCAGGTTATATCGGAGACGATATCGAAAGTGTTGTCAGCAAATTGCTTGCAGCTGCAGATAATGATGTAGAGCGGGCAGAGCATGGCATTATTTTCATTGATGAGATTGATAAAATCGCCAAGAAGAAGAATACCAACCAGCGTGATGTCAGCGGAGAATCCGTACAGCAGGGAATGTTAAAGCTTCTTGAAGGCGCAGAAGTGGAAGTGCCGGTGGGAGCCAGCAGCAAGAATGCCATGGTTCCGATGGTTACTGTTAACACTAAGAATATCCTTTTTATCTGTGGTGGAGCTTTCCCGGATATTGAAGAGATTATCAAAGAACGTCTTAATAAGCAGGCATCTATTGGTTTCCAGGCAGATTTGAAGGATAAATATGATAATGATGAGAATCTGTTACAGAAAGTAACGGTAGAAGATGTAAAGAAGTTTGGAATGATACCGGAGTTTATCGGAAGACTTCCGATTCTCTTTACCTTGGAATCGCTTACCGTTGATATGCTGGTTCGTATTTTAAAGGAGCCGAAAAATGCTATCATCAGGCAGTATCAGAAGCTTCTGGCATTAGATGAAGTGAATCTTGTATTTGAAGAGGATGCACTGCGGGCAATTGCAGAGAAAGCAAAAGAGAAGAAGGTCGGAGCCAGAGCACTTCGTTCCATTATTGAAGAATTTATGTTAGATATCATGTATGAGATTCCAAAGGACGAAAACATCGGCCAGGTAACGATTACAAGAGATTATATTGAGAAAAAGGGCAGCCCGCTTATCACTATGCGTGGAGTGGCAGCATTACCGGTAAACGAATAAAATAAAAGAAAATAAGTGCCGGAGCTTATATGGAAGATTGTAAAGACGCACCATACTCGGAAGAATATTACGACCTTCTGGTTTCCTATCTGAGACTTGAAAATGAATATCTTCCGGAAGACTGTATCCAGAATATTGATAAAGATTTTAATGTAGTCTATTTGCAGAGTGCAGGCTTGCCGAAGCTGGATATTGACCAGTATACCTATTCGGCAATTCCAAAATGTTTTACCACATTAGACGAAGAGGCATTGCAGGCAGGCGGAATCATAAGGGTACAGAGTCAGCCAAATCTTGCTTTGAGAGGGCAGGGTGTTCTGATTGGATTTGTGGATACCGGAATTGATTATCAGAATGAAGTATTCCGTAATTCCGATGGCAGCAGCCGTATATTAAGAATCTGGGATCAGAGCATTCAAAGCGGAGATACACCAGAGGGATTCCTCTATGGAACGGAATATACAAAAGAACAGATCGATATGGCATTGTTAACAGATGCACCTCTTCGGGTAGTACCTCACCGGGATGAAGAAGGACATGGTACCTTTATGGCAGGTCTTGCGGCAGGAAGCGAAAAACTTTCGGAGAAATTTGCCGGAGTAGCACCCTATGCACAGATTGCCATGGTAAAGCTGAAGCCGGCAAAGGAATATTTAAGGCGTTTTTATTATATTCCGGAAGGTGCAAAGGCTTATCAGGAAAATGATATTATGGCGGGGGTGGCATATCTGACCAGACTGGCGGAACGATATCGCCGCCCTCTGGTGATTTATCTTGGGCTTGGAAGCAATTCCGGGGATCACAGTGGAAACAGTGTGATTTCGTATTATCTTAATTATGTTTCCTTAAAGCGTAATACGGCAGTTGTGGTAGCAGCAGGGAATGAAGCTACTGCCAGACATCATTATTACGGAGAAGTTGCATTCGGGCAGCAGAGTGATGTGGTAGAAGTAAATGTGGAAGATCCAGTGGAGGGTTTCCATATTGAAATGTGGGCAAAGGCTCCGGAGCTTTATTCGGTGCAGATTATATCGCCAACGGGAGAGCGGACGGCAGGTGTCCGGGTGCAGCAGGATGGCAGAGAGGTATACCGTTTTGTATTTGAAAATACACAGGTTACCATTGATTACCGCATTGTTGGCACTGCCACAGGAGATCAGCTTATTTATATCCGGTTTGACCAGCCCACCAGAGGCATCTGGACGATTGAGGTAAATGGCAATTACAGTATAGAAGGAAGGTATCACATGTGGCTTCCGATTACCGGACTGATTGCCGGTGATATTTCCTTTATCCGCTCTAATCCGGATACGACGATTACCATGCCGGGAAATGCAGCTGCACCGATGACAGCAGGTGGATACAATGCAGGAAATGGCAGTATTTATCTGAATTCCAGCAGAGGATACACTGCATCGGGACAGGTAAAGCCGGATTTTGCAGCACCGGGTGTCAATGTAATTGGACCGGTACCGGGCAACCGTTTTGAGGCAAGAAGTGGTACCAGCATTGCAGCGGCAATTACTGCAGGAGCTGCAGCACTGTATCTGGAATGGGCAGTAGAGCGTGGTTATAATACTGATATTACAAATGCAGAAATTAAAAATGATTTTATCCGCGGCGCGGTGCGGCTAGAAAGCAGAGTCTATCCGAACCGGGAATGGGGCTATGGAACATTAAATCTCTATCAGACCTTCGAACAATTGCGCCGGACATAAGAGGTTCTTGTTTGCATAGAATAACTGCTTCTGTGGGATTCTATATAGAAAACACGAAGCAGGAGGGTAAAGATGAAACAGGAACATGCAATTGATTTACGAAAGGCAGCCATTATCGGATGTGGGTTTGTCGGCTCTGCCACTGCATTTACACTGATGCAGAGCAAGCTCTTTTCTGAACTGGTTTTAATTGATGTGGATAAAGCAAGAGCGGAAGGAGAGGCCATGGATATCAGCCATGGAATGCCATTTGCTGCACCGATGAAAATATATGCCGGCAGTTATGATGACATTGTGGATGCCGACATTATTATCATTACGGCGGGAGCGAACCAGAAACCGGGAGAAACAAGGCTTGAGCTGGTAAAGAAAAATGTAGCCATTTACAAAAATATTATCCCGGAAATTGCTAACAGAAGGTGTCGTGGCATATTACTCATCGTATCGAATCCGGTGGATATACTGACGCTGGCAGCATTGAAATTATCCGGTTTTCCGGAAAACCGGGTAATCGGTTCCGGAACTGTATTGGATACGGCCCGGTTAAAAAATATGCTGGGAAAACAGCTTGGCATCGACAATCGTGGTGTGCATGCATTTATTGTAGGAGAACACGGAGACAGCGAGGTGGCGGTATTCAGTTCTGCCAACGTATCCGGTATTCCGTTGGAACAGATTTATAAGCTGCGTGGCTATGAGGAATATGAAAGTCATACGAAGCGTATATATGAAGAAGTAAAGAACAGTGCTTATGAAATCATAGAGCGTAAGCAGGCAACCTATTATGGGATTGCAATGGCGATTAAGCGGATTTGTGAATGTATTGTCCGGGATGAACATTCGGTGCTTCCGGTGTCCAGTCTGATGCATGGGCAATATGGCATTTCCGATATCGTGCTGAGCATGCCGGCAGTGGTGGATGCCGGTGGCGTGGAGCAGATTCTTCCGGTGTCATTAGACGAAGAAGAGCGGGCAAGGCTTCATACGTCAGCAAAAGCACTGCGGGATGTGATTGCTGACATAGAATTATAGAGCAGGCGGAATAGAAAGAGAGAAAGAAAAGGGTAGAAGGAATCAGGCAGGACAAAAGAAGGAGGAGTTTCCATGAAATATTTATTACTGGTGGTATCCATTTTCGGGCTGGATGAAGGAATCAAGCAGCGGATTGATAAGAAGGAGCCGTTGGGAAAAGAAAGAAGAGTTCCAAAGCTTCCGGTTGTAATTGAAAAATATTATAACAATGGAGCCGCATTGAATCTTTTAGCGAAGAAACCGAAAATTATGCTGGGGTTACACAGTGCATGCATGGCAGGACTGATGACCATATATGGATTTGTATTAAGAAAAGGAAATACAGGACTGAAAACCGGTATGAGTATGATGGTTGGCGGCGGATTAAGTAATCTCTGGGACAGAATTCATAAGAAGCATGTGGTGGATTATATCCGCTTTGATACACCGTGGAAACGCTTTTCAAGAATTGTATTTAATATTTCCGATTTCTTTATTTTTATCGGAGCAGCAGTTTCTATGTTGTTTGCATACAGGTAAGAAAACGGGATTGCAGCCAACGGTAATAATACCGAAGGAAGCAATCCCATTTTTCTTAATCAAATTCGTTCGTTATATCTTAATCAACATAAAAAATCATTATTAAAAATCAAATTCTATATCTGAGAAAGGTACATTGAAAAACCTTGATTATTGCAACTATTTAATTACTGTTACGTTAGTTGCCTGAGGACCTTTAGCGCCTTCTGTTACGTCAAATTCTACTGCTGCGCCTTCTTCTAAGGATTTGTAACCATCCATGTTAAGTCCTGAGTAGTGTACGAATACATCATTACCTTCTGCATCAGAGATGAATCCGTAACCTTTCTGGTTATTAAACCATTTAACTGTACCGTTCATTATAGTACCTCCACAAAAATTATCTAGCCATACGGCTATGCTTAGAATAGCATAATTTATTTTAAAAGTAAAGAAAATTAGTTGATATCAGTATAGGGGATATCATGCCCGGCAAAAAATTTTCGTATCAGCAGATCCCATTCCTGGTCGAAGGTGTGGTCTAAGGTAAAACTGCGGTAAGATACACCATTGGTACAGGAAAGAATACAATCCTGAAATTTGATGTTTAAGAAAACTCCATTCAAATCCTGGGTAGTCAGACCACTTTTACTTACTTCCAGAGTATTTTTAAGATTCTTTGGAGAAAGCTGAAAGATAAAGCGGAAATAGGAGGGGGTATGTTTTCCCTTGATCAGGGCGAAGCAGTTTTCACGCAGCATGCCAAAAGGCAGGCAGCTTAAACCGGTTAGTTCCAGTTCATCCAGTTCTTCCGGACTGTAGAAATCCGGTACAAGATGTCCGTCGATTTCATAGGAACCTTTTCCACGGATGGTAGCTTCTGATAATAAGAAGTGGTCAAATAAATCCGTGCGAAGTAATTTATTCATAAAATCCTTTACCTGTAAAAGTTGTATTGCAATCATAGTATCCTCCTCATTTTTAAAGTGTAACACAAACCGGATAGAAAAAACAGAGAAAGTATTGTAGAATGTCTATGAAAAGAAGCAGATCGAAAGGAAATGATATGAGAAAACAAAGATTATTAACCGGTATTGCAGGAATACTTATGGCATTTCTGTTTACCGGCTGTAATACGTCATCCGTTGAAGAATGGGTAGATGAAGTAGTAGAAGATATCAATGGGCAGATACCGGATAATACTTTGCTTCCGGTAGAGTCGGTTTCAGAGGAAAAATATGTATATGGCCAGCTTACGGAAGAAGAACAGCTTGTTTATGATGAGATGCTGGATGCTATTTTAAATCATCGGGAAGAGGTGACAGTTGCTACATTAGATAAAGACGTACTGGCAAAAATGTATGAAGCAATTATGGCAGACTATGGCGGACTCTTCTGGGTGGATGGCTATTCCTATACGGAATATTCCCGTGCGGGTGTATTGACCGGGCTTAAGTTTGCACCGAAGTATACAATGGATGAAGCTGCAAGACAGGAGACACAGGCGGCAATTGATGAAAAGGTCGACGTACTGCTTGGCGGCATTTCATCCGAGGACAGTGATTACCAGAAAGCGCGGTTTATATTTGATACGCTGGTGCGTACGGTAAATTATGACCTTAATGCAGAGAATAATCAGAATATCATCAGTGTATTTCTAGAGGGAAGAACGGTGTGCCAGGGCTATGCCTGTGCCACAAAATATCTGATGGATTTATTAGGTATTCCATGTACGATAGTGACAGGAACTGCCAATGGAGAACCACATGCATGGAATCTCATCGAACTGGATGGAGCCTATTATTATATGGATACTACCTGGGGTAATCCAACTTCCAACAGTCCAGATGACTTCGGAGATGTAGCTGAAGTGGTAGATTATTGCTTTTTTACTGCAACTACGGAAGAGTTATTTCAGACCCACTGTCCCAATGTGAATTTTTCATTGCCGGAATGCAATTGCCTGGATGACAGTTATTTTGTGCAGGAAAATTGTTATTTTAAGGACTGGTATCCGGAAGATATCGGAGCATTATTTACAGAGCTTGACAGCCACCCTGTACAGATGAAGTTTGAGGATGAGGCAGTTTATGGGCAGGCACAGCAGTTTTTCATTGAAGAAGGGCATATCGGGGATTATTATACCGGGGATAGTTCCTTATTTTATATGAAAAATGAGACAATGCGGGTACTTACTTTCCTGAAAAAATAAAATATTTGTGAAATATTATAAAAATTTAAATATCCTCTTTTCAAAACGTAATATTTATGATAATATGACGTAGTAATGAAAACTACTTGTTATTACAAAGGAAAACATAATATATAATTTTAAACATTGCGTACATACTATAAGAGAGATGACCACGCAATCAGGAGGATAGAAAATGAGCTACAAAATCATAGTAGACAGCTGTGGAGAGTTATTTGATGATATGAAAGCAGATGGAAGATTCCAGTCTGTTCCGTTAGAGCTTGAGGTAGATGGATACCATGTGGTGGATGATGAATCCTTTGATCAACTGGAGTTTATTCGCAGGGTAAAGGAAAGCAGGCATAGCCCGAAGTCATCCTGCCCATCTCCACAGAGATATGTGGAAGCATATTTAGGAGAAGCAGAGCATGTATATGTAGTAACACTTTCCGGTAAATTAAGCGGTTCTTATAACAGTGCAGAACTGGCAAAGAAGCTTTATTTAGAAGAACATATGGCAAAACAGATTCATGTATTTGATTCCTGTTCCGCATCCATTGGAGAGACTCTGATTGCAGAAAAGATACAGGAATCAGAGGAAGCCGGAAAGAGCTTTGAAGAAGTGGTTGCTGAGACAGAAAAATATATTAAAGACCAGCAGACCTTCTTTGTATTAGAGACTTTAGAGACTCTGCGTAAAAACGGCAGACTCAGTAACCTGAAAGCCTGGGTTGCCGGGGCATTAAATATCAAGCCGGTAATGGGGGCTACGCCCGAGGGTACAATCTGTCAGCTGGGACAGGCAAGAGGAATGACAAAGGCATTGGACTATATGGTTAATGAAATTGTAAAGAGAACGAAAGAGTGTGAAAAGAAGATTTTATCCATCGCACATTGCAATTGTCCGGAACGTGCAAAACAGGTAAAAGAAAAATTGGAAAAGCTGGCAAAATTTAAAGATATCAGAATTGTAGATACTGCAGGAGTCAGCACCATGTATGCCAATAATGGCGGTGTTATTGTAGCAGTTTAAAAAATAGCAGATAAAAAGAAAACAGATAAAGGAAAACAGAATCGGTGCAAACCGGTTCTGTTTTCTTTTGCTGTCGGTAACAAAATGGAGCATCCGCATATAGTAATAACAGACGATTGCAAGGCAAGGAGGGATGAAATGCAAATCGCAATCATTGGAGCAGATGAAAGAACACCGGCATTGAAACGTTGTCTGATGGAATCAGGAATTGGAATCATAGAAATAACGGAGCAGAATATCCGGCGACTGATACAGAGTCAGATTATTGTATTACCGTTGCGGGCATTGGAGGAGGATGGCAGAATCAGAGGAAGCAGGGTAAAAATAGGAATGGTATTATCCTATGCAGCGGAGAGAAGTGTTATTTATGGAGGTTGTTTCCCGGAGGTTCTGACACGAAGACCATCAGGGCGGCGGATACGGCTGGTTGATTATATGGAAGATGAAGTCTTTAGAAATGAGAATGCCGGACTGACAGCAGAAGGCTGCCTTGTAGAAGCAATGACAAAGAGCAGGTGCTGCGTGAAAGGAAGAAACTGTCTGGTGGCAGGTTTTGGTTATTGTGGAAGAGCCATGGCAAAGCTGCTTTTATCTTTGGAAGCGGAAGTAACTGTTTATGATATAAAGGAAGATTGCCAGCGGGTGGCAATGGAAATGGGGTGTAGCTTGTGGCAGGAGAATGCAGAGGAGCAGAACTTTGAGTGGATTTTTTATATGGCAGATAAACCATGTCCAATAGACACAGTCTTAAAATGGTGTGATGAGAAAACATATCTATGGGATATTACAACTGGTGGCGGACTTCAGGCAGAGGAGTTAGAAGAAAAAGGTATTCATGTGGAACATCTTACTGCCGTTCCTGGAAGAATACTGACAGAAAGTGCAGGAATCATTCTTGCACGGATGATAGAAAGAGGAGCAGCAGATTATGGAAGAGTATAAGCTTACATTAGGACTTGGAATTACCGGCTCTTTCTGTACTTTTGGGAAGATACTCCGGACGACAGAAGCACTGGTGCAAAAAGGAATAAAAGTTATTCCGGTATACTCCAGACATGCAGGAACTTTGGATACCAGATTTATGACAGCGGAAGTATTTCAAAACAGAATGCAGGAGATTACAGGAGAAAGGGGAATTCAAAGTATCGTGCAGGCAGAAACCATCGGTCCGTCAGGACTTTTTGATGTGATGGCAATTGCACCATGTACCGGAAATACCATGGCAAAGCTGCAGCAGGGCATTGTAGATACCACAGTGCTTATGGCAGCCAAAGCGCATCTTAGAAATGAAAAGCCGTTGGTGCTGGCAATTTCTACCAATGATGCTTTGTCCATGAATCTTAGAAATATCGGACTGCTGATGAATATGAAGCATATCTATTTTGTACCTTTCCGGCAGGATGATTATCAGAAGAAACCTCATTCTCTGGTGGCGGATTTTAGCCGGTTAGAGGAGACTATTGCTGCAGCCATGAAAGAAAAACAGCTGCAGCCGGTGGTGCTGTCTCCAATGCCGGTAGATTATAAATGAAGGTCAATCTTATATTCACTGAGCCAGTAATGAATCTGCAGGAGATAAGCAATCATCTGAGGACCTGCCATAAGCTGGCCATACCATGGTTTGCCATAGTCTCCTTCCTGATTTAAGAATTGCATAGTCTTTTCTTTATCAATCAGCGCAAGAAGGGGACTTTCCCCGGTGGTCAGCAGTGCACTCAGACGCTGACGCAGGAGCTGTTCATAGTAAGGATGGTAGGTCTTAGGATAAGGACTTTTCTTGCGGAAAGTAATGGTGTCCGGAAGATAGTCTTTTGCACACTGCCGCAAAAGGTTTTTCACAAGACCATCTTTGGCTTTCATTTCCCATGGCACATTAAAGATATAAGAAACCAGGTTTTTATCTGCAAAAGGAACGCGGGCTTCCAGACCGGAGAACATACTGGTGCGGTCCATGCGGTTTAGCAGAGTCTGCATAAAGTAGCGGATGTTAAGATAGGAAATACGCCGGCGACTGCATTCCGTATCATTGTCCGATGGCAGAATATCGACCTCTGCAATGGCATTTTCATAAGAACTTTGCACATAGGAATCTAAGGACAGTGCATCTGCAATTTCGTCTTTTAAGAAGGACTTGCGGAAAGACAAATCCGGTGTCCATGGAAATGTGTTGCAGGAAAGAAAATTCTTCCGGTGAAACCACGGATAGCCGCCGAAAACTTCATCGGCACATTCTCCGGTCAGGACTACCTTATGCTGCTTACTGACTTCCCGGCAGAAGAAGAGCAGGGATGAGTCAACGTCAGCCATACATGGAAGGTCATGGGCTTTCATGGAAGCAAAGAGTAAGTCAGCCTGGGAGCGGTTGTCACAGGTCAGATATTGATGCTCACTCTTAAGATAGTTTTTCATAATATCTACAAAGGGACGGTCTTCGGAGGGCTGAAAATCATTTGCCTTAAAGTAACGGGAATTATCTGTAAAGTCAAAGGAATAGGTAGAAAGAGTCTGCCCTTCTTTTCTTAATTCTTCCGCACAGACCGAAGAGACGAGACTGGAATCCAACCCGCCGGAAAGAAAGGTGCAGATTGGAACATCGGAAACCATCTGCCGGCGGATGGACTGTAACAGCAGCTCTTTTGTGTGGACAACGGTTTCTTCATAGCTGTCTGTATGTGGATGGCTTTCTAATCGGAAGTAACAGTAATCTTTCAGTCCGGAAGCACTGAAAGTGAGGTAATGTCCCGGCAGACATTCTGCCATATGCTCATAAACTGCATTGCCGGGGTTCCTGGAAGGACCAAGACCAAAGATTTCGCAGAGTCCTGTTTTATTTACCGAAGGGATGCAGCCGGGATAACAGAAAATTCCTTTCGGCTCGGAAGAAAAGATAAGTGTATCATGAAAAAGCCGGTAAAAGAGCGGCTTTACACCAAAGGCATCCCGGAAGAGATAGAGAAGCTGATGAGCCTCATCATAAATGGCAAAAGAGAAAATACCATTCATTTTCCGGACAAAGGACGGTCCTTCAAAAAGAAATCCATTTAAAATGACTTCTGTATCGGAATGAGTACGAAAGGTCATGCCATGGGAAACCAGTTCCTCACGGAGTTCTTTCGTATTATAAAGTTCTCCATTATAGACGATGGTGAAGTCTGCGTCACAATAATGTCTGGTCATAGGCTGAAGTCCACCATGAGGATCAATAATGGTAAGCCGGGTGTGGGAAAACCCTGTATGAGAGGTTAAATAAATACCATGGGAGTCCGGCCCGCGGTGATAAAGTGCGTCACTCATATCAGATAGAATGTTACGATAATAAGGCTCCCTTTCTAAAAAATCAGTATGTAAATTACAAAAACCGGAAATACCGCACATAGCAATTCTCAATTCATTTTTTGTAGTAATCTATGCATTTCCCTAAATAAAAAGTACAAAAAAGAAGAGAGATTTATGAAAGAGAGGAAGCATTTTCTGGGTGCAAAGCACAGGTAAGGAGTTGTCGGCAGTAAGTTGTGTGGGTTATAATAAAAAAGATGAAACTATTTTTCCGGCTGGAACGTCTAATTTACAGAAAGCAAAGGTTGAAAGGCTTTCTTTGCATATGCAGGTTTTCGGAAAGAGAAGAGGAAACAGGAATGAAGAAAAGAGGAATCGCAAAAGCGGTGGAGCAGGAAATTCTTGCATCCTATGAGCAGCTTTACCGGCTGGCAATTACCTATGTAAAGAACGAACAGGACGCAATGGATGTAGTGCAGGAAAGTGCATATAAGGCAATGAAAAATGCCGGTCAGGTGAAGGAAGAAACCTATATTAAGACCTGGCTCTGGCGGATTGTTATAAATACGTCACTGGATATGTGCAAGAAACAGAAGCGTATCGTAAGTGGAGTATTTATCCCGGAAGAAGCAAAAGAAGATGTATACAAAGACTGGGATATGCTGGCAGCGTTGGAAGAATTAGAAGAACGGGAAAGAACCATTGTGATATTAAAATATTTTGAAGAATGGAAAATAGATGATATTGCAGATCTTCTGAAAGAAAATCCAAACACCGTAAAATCAATCCTGTATCGCAGCTTAAAGAAATTAAAGATAAAGATGTCCAGGGAGGAAATAGCATGAACCATGAGAAAATAGACAGGATGAAGCAGGAATATGAGCAGATAGAAGTCCCGGAAGCATTGAAAACGCAGGTGGAAGCCGGAATCAGAAAAGGGAAGAGGGAGACCCAGAAAGGCAGTATCCGCTTTTTAAAAGGAGCAGCAACGGTAGCGGTAGCTATGGTTGCACTGGTGATTTCGGTAAATGTAAGCCCGACAATAGCCCATGCCATGGAAGAGGTTCCATTACTTGGCATAATCGTAAAAGTAGTGAACTTTTCTACATATTCTGATGTACAGGATGATAAGAATATGGAAGCAAATGTAGACATTCCCCAGGTGGCAGTGACAAATCAGGATGGGGAAGTATTATCGGATGAGACGGACGAGCTGAATCAGGAAGTGAAAAAGTATGCCGGTGGTATTATTAAGTCTTATCAGTCTGATGTAGCTTCCATTGAAGATGGTGAGAATGGTAATGAGGCAGTGAATTCGTCTTATCAGGTAGTGACAGATAACGACCGGCTGTTTGCTTTAAGAATTGATACTTCCATTGTAATGGGAGGATCGAACCAGTATACGAAAATCTATAATATAGATAAGAAAACCGGAAATACCATTACATTAAATGATTTATTTCAGAAGGATTCCGATTATCTGGACCGGATTTCAGAGGAAATAGAAAAGCAGATGAAGGAAAATATGGAAAAAGACAGTAACCTGCAATACTTCTTAGACAAGGATGTAGATGGCTACAGCTTTGATGGAATTAAGAATGATGTAAATTTCTATGTCAACAAAGAAGGAGAGTTGACCATTGTTTTTGATAAATATGAAGTAGCACCGGGTTATATGGGAATTGTAGAATTTACGATTCCGACCAGTGTGGTTTCTGATATTATAAAGGACGGATATCTGCAATAATATGACAAAGATGGTGCGTACTAGGCATTTATAGTAATCGAAAACTCCCCCGGATATTGGAAGAAATTTCAATATCCGGGGGAGTTCTTATGCTATATCATGAGATACTTTTATTTCTTGAAGTTAGCTCTCTTTCTTAAGGTCGGGTCAAGAATACGTTTACGGATACGTAAGGATTCTGGAGTAACCTCTAAGAGCTCGTCAACATCGATAAAGTCTAATGCCTGCTCTAAGGAAAGTATCTTTGGTGGAACAAGGGTCAGCGCTTCGTCTGCGGAAGAAGAACGTGTATTGGTTAAGTGTTTCTTCTTACATACGTTTAATTCAATGTCTTCCGGTTTAGAGGAAGAACCGATCACCATACCGGAGTAAACCTTTACACCGGCTCCGATGAAGAGAGTACCACGCTCCTGAGCGGAGAACAGACCGTAAGTTACGGATTCGCCGGATTCGAAAGCAATCAGGGAACCAAGTTTACGATAAGCAATATCTCCCTTGTATGGAGCATAGCCATTGAAAATGGTATTGATGATACCATTTCCTTTGGTGTCGGTTAAGAAGTCTCCACGGTAACCGATAAGACCACGGGATGGAATGTTAAATTCCATACGGGTATAGCCGCCGCTGATTGGACGCATATCAACCATCTCACCTTTACGCTGGCTTAATTTATCAATAACAGTACCGGTGAATTCATCCGGAACGTCAACATAAGCTAATTCCATAGGCTCTAATTTCTTGCCGTTTTCATCAGTGTGGTAAAGAACTTCAGCCTTGCTGACTGCAAATTCATAACCTTCACGACGCATATTTTCGATTAATACGGAAAGATGTAACTCACCACGTCCGGAAACCTTGAAGCAGTCTGCACTGTCGGTTTCTTCTACACGAAGGCTGACGTCGGTATTTAACTCGCGGAACAGTCTGTCTCTTAAGTGACGGGAAGTAATGAATTTACCTTCCTGTCCTGCAAGCGGGCTGTCGTTGACCATGAAATTCATGGAAAGAGTAGGCTCAGAAATCTTCTGGAAAGGAATGGCAACCGGGTTGTCTGTTGCACAGATGGTATCACCGATATGGATGTCTGCAATACCGGAAATAGCAACGATAGAACCGATTTTCGCTTCCTTTACTTCTACTTTATTCAGACCATCAAATTCGTATAATTTGCTGATTTTGACTTTTTTCTGTTTGTCAGGCTCGTGGTGGTTTACTACGATAGCATCCTGATTTACCTTTAAGACACCGTTGTCTACTTTACCAACACCGATTCGTCCAACGTATTCATTATAATCAATGGTACTGATAAGAACCTGGGTGTTTGCATCCGGGTCACCGGTAGGTGCCGGAATGTAGTCGATAATGGTTTCGAATAAAGGAGTCATATCCTTGCGCTCATCATTTAAATTTCTTATGGCGTATCCATCTCTTGCAGAAGCGAAGATGAATGGGCAGTCTAACTGTTCGTCAGAAGCGTCTAAATCCATGAAAAGCTCTAATACTTCATCAATAACTTCTTCCGGTCTTGCTTCTGGACGGTCAATTTTATTGATACATACAATAACCGGCAGATTCAGTTCCAGTGCTTTCATAAGAACGAATTTGGTCTGTGGCATAGCACCTTCAAATGCATCTACCACAAGAATAACACCGTTTACCATTTTCAGAACTCGCTCAACCTCGCCACCGAAGTCGGCATGGCCAGGAGTATCAATGATATTGATTTTTACATCTTTGTAGAATACAGCAGTATTCTTAGAAAGAATGGTAATACCACGTTCACGCTCAATATCATTGGAATCCATGACACGTTCCTGGACTTCCTGATTGGCACGGAATACACCACTCTGTTTCAACAGCTCATCGACCAGAGTAGTTTTACCGTGGTCAACGTGGGCGATGATAGCTATGTTTCTAATATCGTCTCTTGTTGTTTTCATATAAAATCCTTCCTTCTATCAGTGCATAAAATTCAGTTTCTTCTTATATATAATGCCTGTCTATAAATGACCGGCGTTTTTATTCTATCACATATTGAAAAATACGCAAGTATTTCTTTCTTTACAGGAAATTGCTTTCCTGTAAAGAAAAAAACGCTCCGCGAGGATGCACACTGCGGCGTATAAGGTAGATGTCGCAAGCGACCGCCGCAGGCGCGAGAATGTGCCAAGGCACATTCTTTGTTCAAGGACACAGCGCATATGCATGGAAAAGTGGCTTTATGCATAATATATCCAAAATGTTATCGACAGATTTTGATGAGTTTCATCTCATTGGAATGGTACTGTAAAAACGTTCGAAAACACACTAAATAAAGGAGAAAGATTCATGGCAGATAAGATTTTAGAAAACAACCAGGTATCCATTGTAGGGGAGATTATTTCCGATTTCCAATACAGTCATGAAGTGTATGGGGAAGGCTTTTATATGGTAGAGGTAGCGGTCAGCAGATTAAGTAATTTTTCCGACTACATTCCATTGATGATTTCAGAGCGTCTGATTGACACTTCGCAGAGTTACATAGGACAGAAGGTATATGTGACCGGACAGTTCCGTTCCTATAACAGACATGAGGAACTTAAGAACCGGCTGGTTCTCTCCGTATTCGTCCGGGAGATTGAGTTTATTGAAGAAGAGACAGAGGAGATGAAGAGCAACCAGATTCTTCTTGATGGCTATATCTGTAAAGACCCGATTTACCGTAAGACTCCTCTTGGAAGAGAAATTGCAGACCTGTTGGTGGCGGTAAACCGTTCCTATGGAAAATCTGATTATATCCCATGCATCTGCTGGGGAAGAAATGCAAGATTTGCCGCAAGATTTGAGGTGGGTGTGCATGTGCAGATCTGGGGCAGAATCCAGAGCAGGGAGTATGTCAAACGCTTAAATGAGGATGAGGTAGAGAAGCGTACCGCCTATGAAGTATCCGTGAGCAAAATTGAATATATGGAATAAAATAGTAGAAATAAAGAATAATTGAGAAAACATGAAACATACAGACATTGCTTTTTATTGGAAATTGTGGTATCGTAAGTAAATCTGGGATAAAGAGTCCCTGTAAGAATTGGCATGGAGGTTTGTCATGGAAAAGGGTTCCGTACAGATTTATTATGGTGCAGGTCGTGGAAAGACCAATGCTGCACTGGGCAATGCGTTGCGGGCAGCCGGAGAGAATAAGAGTGTAATTATTATCCAGTTTTTAAAAGGAAAAACAGATGATCAGATTGCTTATATGAAGCAGTTAGAACCGGAAATCAAGGTATTCCGTTTTGAAAAATCAGAAGAGAATTATGATGAACTGCCGGAAGAAAGACAGGCAGAAGAGAAACTCAATATGAAAAACGGACTGAATTTTGCCAAGAAAGTGCTGGTTACCGGTGAATGCAATGTACTGATTCTGGATGAAGTTCTGGGCCTTATAGATGCCGGAGTAATTTCGTCGGAAGAATTAGAAGCTGTTTTAAAAGCAAAGATGGATGAAACAGAGGTTATTATGACCGGAAGGGTATTAGAAGAATCCATTCGCAGCTATGCAGATGAGATTTATAAGATTACTGCGGAAAAATAAGAAAGAAAATGTAAAATGTCTGCATAGGACGTTGACAGATAGTAGCAGCGGTGCTATATTGAGGTAAGAAATTTAATATATGAAGGTAGAGGTTGCGTGAGACAAGAGTACTTGGTCGGATATGGCAGACATAGAAGAAGACATAAGGAAAGGGGAACACGCCGAAAGGTTATTTTTCCTGCAAAGAATAATCTTGGGCATGGATTGAAGAAGTTCATGACTGTCATCTTGTAATAAGATGGGGCGCTATCGGTATGATCCATAATAATTTAAGTGGAATATCAACCGGCTCCCTGTGAGCCGGTTTTTTTATGCTGGTAATAAAAGCAAAACAAACGATATCTTCATACAATAAATAAGATACTTATAAAGTGGAGGAAAAAGAACATGTCTATTTACAAAGGTTCCGGAGTTGCAATTGTAACCCCAATGAAAGCAAATGAAGAAGTTAACTATGACAAATTAGAGGAATTAATCGAAGAACAGATTTCTGAAGGTACAGACTGTATCGTAATTGCAGGAACAACAGGAGAGAGTTCTACCTTATCCATGGAAGAACATCACAAAGTAATCTGTGCAGCAGTAGAATTTGCAAAACACAGAGTTCCGGTAGTAGCAGGAACCGGTTCTAACTCAACGGAGACAGCAATCCAGTTGACCCAAGAAGCAGAAGAAGCAGGAGCAGACGGAGCACTTATCGTAACTCCATATTATAATAAGGCAACACAGAAAGGTTTAATCGGACATTATTCTAAGATTGCACAGGAAACAAGACTTCCGATTATTATGTATAATGTACCGGGAAGAACCGGATGTAACCTTCTGCCGGAGACAGTTGCAGAATTATTCCGCACCCAGGAAAATATTGTTGGATTAAAAGAAGCAACCGGTAACCTTGCACAGGCATCTAAGACCATGTACTTAACCGATGGAAAGCTTGATTTATATTCCGGAGAAGACGGACTGGTTGTACCACTTATGTCCATTGGCGGAATCGGAGTAATTTCCGTATGGGCAAACCTTGCTCCGGCAAAAGTGCATAATATGTGTGAAAGCTTCTTCAAAGGCGACCTTGCAACAGCAAATCAGTTACAGAGAGAAGCCCTTCCATTGATTGATGCATTATTCTGTGAAGTAAACCCGATTCCGGTAAAAGAAGCATTAAATCTTATGGGCAAGAACGTCGGACCGCTTCGTTCCCCGCTTTGCGAGATGGAGCCAGCCAATAAGGAGAGACTGATTCAGGCAATGCGTACATATGGATTAAAATTAGAATAAGAAACTGGAGATGATAGAGATGACAAAAGTAATCATGCATGGCTGTAATGGAAAAATGGGTCAGGTAATAACCGGCCTGATTGCGCAGGACGAAGATGTGAAAATTGTAGCCGGAATTGATACCTATGATGAAAAGAAAAATGATTATCCGGTATATAAGACCATCCGGGAATGCCAGATTGCAGCAGATGTTGTGATTGATTTTTCCAATGCGAAGGCAGTAGATGAACTGTTAAATTACTGTGGCGAGAAGAAGCTTCCGCTGGTACTTTGCACCACCGGTTTATCCGAAGACCAGCTGGCGAAAGTTACTGAGACCAGCAAAGAGACTGCAATTTTAAAATCTGCCAATATGTCACTTGGAATCAATACCTTAATGGATTTATTGCAGACTGCTATAAAGAAGCTTGCACCTGCCGGCTTTGATGTGGAAATCGTAGAGAAACATCATAACCAGAAGCTGGATGCGCCGAGTGGAACTGCTCTTGCATTGGCAGATGCCATGAACGAAGCTATGGACAATACCTATTCCTATAAATTAGACAGGAGCAGTGAGCGGAAGAAGAGAGATGCAAAAGAAATCGGTATTCAGGCAGTCCGTGGAGGAAGCATTGTTGGTGAACATGAAGTAATCTTCGCAGGAACTGATGAAGTGATTGAATTTAAGCATACGGCATATTCTAAGGCAATCTTTGGGAAAGGAGCTGTAGAAGCAGCAAAGTTCTTAAAGGGAAAACCTGCCGGAATGTATGATATGCATGATGTAATCCGTGCAGAGTAGAGTTGGGCACGCATATAATTACAAAATAAGAAATCCCCGGTATCATATCCGAAAAAGATATGATACCGGGGATTTAATATTTACGCATAGTTTGTTTTACAATAACTGGATACCTGCATCTGCTGCAGCCTTGCACATGTCTTCCGGCCAGAGAGAAGACTGGACTTCTCCGATATGGGCCTTACGAAGGAAGAACATACAGATACGGGACTGTCCGATTCCTCCACCGATGGTATATGGAAGTTTTCCATCAATGATTGCTTTCTGGAAAGGAAGCTTAGCACGTTCCGGGCAGCCTGCTTTATCAAGCTGTGAGAGCAGTGCAGCCTTGTCTACACGGATTCCCATGGAAGATAATTCCAGTGCAATATCAAGGACAGGGTAGTATACTAAGATGTCGGCATTTAAAGACCAGTCATCGTAGTCCGGGGCACGTCCGTCATGACGCTCGCCGGATTCTAAGACATCACCAATCTGTAAGATGCAGACAGCACCCTTTGCCTTGGTTATGTAATATTCACGCTCCTTTGGAGTATTTTCAGGGAACATATCCTCTAATTCCTGAGTGGTAATGAAGAAGATATCATGCGGAAGAATCTCTTCAATATAATCGTACTGGATAGCCATATATTTTTCTGTTTTACGAAGACATTTGTATACAGTACGGACAGTATCTTTTAAAGTTTCCATGCTGCGGTCTTTCTTTGCAATGACTTTTTCCCAGTCCCACTGGTCTACGAAGATAGAGTGGATATTATCTGCGATTTCATCGCGGCGGATAGCATTCATATCGGTGTAAAGACCTTCGCCCTCTTTGAAATCATAATGCTTTAAGGCATAACGTTTCCATTTAGCAAGAGAGTGAACAACTTCTGCTTTACGCTCATTCTGTTCTTTGATGGTGAACGTAACCGGACGCTCCACACCATTTAAGTTATCATTTAATCCGGAATCAGGGTCAACGAAAAGTGGTGCTGAAACACGGGAAAGGTTTAAACGCAGGGAAAGCAGATTCTGGAAGAAATCTTTCACTGTTTTAATCGCAATCTGTGTATCATGCAGGTTAAGTTGAGACTGATAATTTTTTGGTATAATCAGATGTTCCATAATAGCTCCTTTTTCATTTTGGTCTGCAATTATTATAGCACAGCAATTCAAGTTTGCAATGGATTATTTGTTTAAAAAAGAGTACAGAAGCGGATATAATTTATCACTGTGTTCAATATAACTTCCATGACCTTCTCCCGGAACAATAACCAGAGTGGCATGCTCAATATTTTCTGCAATCTTTTTTGTAACCTTTTTCTTGATTAAATCTTTTTCGCCGGCTAAGACAAGGGTTGGAATCTTGATTTTATGTAAGTCCACCGGCTGGATATCTGGCTCATTGAGCATCATTGTGGAAAAAGGATTCGGATTCTTTTTGCATTCCCTGCGGATGCGGCGGTAGTCTCTTCCTTTGATGTCCTTTGGCGTCAGGTTTGCACCGCTGATCATAAGCTTGGAGAGCTTATCCGGGTATTTCGAAGCTAAGAGAAGTCCGACGATACCGCCGTCACTGAAGCCATAAAAGAGAGGGGACTTTAATTCTAAGGCATCAATAAAAGCTGCCATGTCGTCTGCCATATCCATGTAATGAAGTTCTTTTGGAGAAGCAGAAAGACCGTGACCTCTGGAATCGATGGCATAAACGGTGTAATGTTCGGCAAGCTCCGGAATCAGTACATCAAAAATTTCGTGGGTTTCTCCATTTCCATGCACTAGCAGGAAAGGCTGCCCTTCGCCATATTTTTCATAATAGAGAATCTGACCATTTAATTGAATATACATAATGATTATCGTCCTTTAAAATTGATTATTTTGTCATTCTATTTTATAGTAAAGGTAATTCAACTTTTTTAGTGTAGCATTTTATAAAGGAGAAAACAAGATGGAGACAGAACATGTTATGCATACTTTTGCCCCGGTATACGATAAAAAATCCAGAGTATTAATCTTAGGAACGTTCCCGTCGGTCAAGTCGAGAGAGAACCGGTTTTACTACGGCCATCCGAGAAACCGCTTCTGGAAAGTAACGGCGGCAGTATGCGGCTGTGAGGTCCCGGAGACGATAGAAGAAAAGAAGGCATTTCTTCTTGAAAATCATATTGCTATCTGGGATGTTATTGCATCCTGCGACATAGCAGGATCTTCAGACAGCAGCATAACAAATGTTGTGGCAAATGATATTGAACGGCTGTTAACGGAGGCTCCCATCGAGGCTGTTTTCCTAAACGGCGCAAAAGCCTACGAATTATTTATGAAATACTGTTCCTGTAAGGATAAGACAGAAATCTGCAAGCTGCCGTCCACCAGTCCTGCCAATGCTGCATGGAGTCTGGAGCGGCTGATAGAAGAATGGAAGAAAATCAGGAGATAGGATGAAATGTATACAGACAGACAGTTAAAGATTATAGCGGTCTTAAAAAGTGCAGATGGCTGGATGAGTGGTTCCCTTCTGCGGGAAAATATCGGGGTGAGCAGCAGGACACTGCAGATGGATATTAAGGCAATCAATGAGAAACAGTCAGGAGAGCCTCTGATACAGTCTAATAACCGGCTGGGGTATCTTTTGAAAAATAAGATTGCATTAGAGCAGGAACAGAAAAGTTACGGACAGGAGAACTATGTGCATTCCAAGCAGATTATTACTTTGCTGCTGTTTGAAAAGGAGTATACCAGTATTGGAACGATTTCTGAGCGATTATTCTTTTCCCGGTCATCTGTAACTTCTGACCTGCCGCAGGTAAAGCGGATTATAAGCCGTACGCCGGGGGCAAATCTTTTGGTATCCGGACAATATGGACTTAAGATTCAGGCATCGGAGAATGTAAAGAGAATCATGTGCATGAAGACCATGCAGAGCAGACAGGATTATCATATGTTGTTTTCGGAAGAAGAGATGGAGCAGTTTGCAGAAAATCAGAAGAAGTTACAGGCTGTTCTGGCAGAAGTATTTACCAGAAACCAGTTTATCGTATCGGGAGAAGCCTATCATGATTTTGCACGTTATCTGGCAGTATGCGTGATGCGAAGCCAGATGGGATTTCCGGTAACAGAGGAAGAGGATGGCACAACTGAAATGCCTGGCAGACTTTCTACTGAGCTGGTAGATGAAATCGAAAAGGTGTGCACCTATCGGTTTAAGGAGAAGGAAAAGCAGAATGTAGAGGCACGGTTAAAGGAATTGAATATGGTCTGTAAGGAGACGGACATTCAACTGGATATGCTGCAGAAATTAGAAGTATTTATCCAGCGGGTGCAGGAGGAAACCGGACTTAAATTGCAGGTGGAGCGGGACCTTTTAGAGGTTTTATCAGACCATGTGTCAAGAATGGAACTCCGGATTCAGAATGGACGTAATAATATCGGTAATCATACCAAAGAAATGGCGAAGCGGTATCCGCTGGAAATGCATCTTTTAAGAACCTGTTTAAGTCCTGTTTTAAATACAGAGATTCCGGATGCGGAAATGGGCTATCTGGTGCTTTATTTTGCATCTGCCATTGAACGGAACAGAAGAAAACCGGATATTTTATTTATCAGTGACCAGAGTGCCAGCAGCATTTATAATGTGCAGAATAAATTAAAAGGCTTCTTAGGGGAGCGAATCAGTGAGATAACAGTTATTCCGGAATATTTATTTGAACAGAGAAAGGAGCGGTATTGCCGGAATTACCAGCTTCGGATTACATCGGAAAAGGAGCTGGTATTAAAGGATGCTTCCTTTACTTATCTCGACCTCTTTGCAGACAATGAGCAGATTATGCGGCTGGGGAGAAATGTTGATAAGCTTGAAAATAACTACTGGAAGGAAAAGGAAGAAAAGCTCCGGAAAAAATATGGCACAAAGGACAGTCTGTATCTGATAGAAGAAGTGGCAGACTTTGATGATTTAAAGAAAAGAATCGGCTATGAATATCAGGAACAGAAGGTGTCGAAGGAGACCATCGGAAGCAACCGTCTTTCTATGATTGACCATGAGCAGGATGGCAGAAATAAGATTTATCGCATTTATCTTAAAAAGCCATTTTCTTATGGCGGTAAGCAGATTACAGAAGTTATTGCAGCACATTATGGCGGAGAAGGGGATATGATAGAATTCTTTGACTATGTAAAAGAGCTGTTAGGTGGACAGAGCTAGGCAGAGGATTTCGCTATTAGTGACGCAAAAGTACAAATTTCCTGAAACATAAAAGCACGGTATAATAAACTTAACAAAATAAATGCGGGTCATTTATGAAAGGAGAATGTTTATGGGAAAAAATTATGAGAAGCTGGGAGATGAAATTATTACCCGACTGGGAGGAGAACAAAATATTACCAAGCTGTTTCACTGTGCTACAAGACTTCGTTTTCAGCTTGCAGATATGTCTAAGGCAGAACTGGAAGGAATCAAGAAGCTGCCGGATGTCATGGGCGTAGTAGAAAGTGTTGGTGGTGTTCAGGTTATCATTGGAAATGATGTAGCATCCGCTTATGCTGCAATTGTAGCAAAGCATAAGATTGAAAACAGCAGTGATGGCAAGAAGGTTGAAAAAGCAGATGCAGCACCGGAGAAAAATGGAATTGTATCAAAAATTCTCAATGTGCTTTCTGCCATTTTAGGACCGGCAATTCCACTGATTATGTGTAGTGGATTGATTTCAGCATTACTGATTATTTTAACCAAGTGCGGACTGAGTACAGAAGGCACAACCTATACCATCATCAGCATGGTTGGAAATGCAGCATTATATTTCCTGCCGGTATTACTGGCATATACTTCTGCCAAGAAATTCGGCTGTGATATTATGACCAGTGTTTTCCTTGGTGCAATTATGATTAGTCCGACATTGATTGGATTAACGGAGCAGGGAAGCTTTGTATCACTTTTCGGACTGCCGGTGAAAACAGTAAATTACAGCTCTACCGTAATTCCGATTATTTTAACCATCTGGATCTTCAGCTATGTAGAGAAGCTGGTAGTTAAAATTGTTCCAGCAGCAGTTAAATTTGTATTTAAACCGTTACTGTCTGTTATTATCATGATTCCAGTTATGTTATGTATTACCGGACCAATCGGAAGCTATTGTGGAGATCTTTTATGCAAAGCACTGACCGCAATCAATAATGTAGCACCTTGGTCTTCTGTATTAATTGTTGGCTGTCTTGCACCACTTTTAGTATTAACCGGAATGCATCTTGCATTGATTCCGCTTGTAATGTCCATGTTTGCAACAGCAGGATATGATAATATGTTATTCGTTGCATTTATCGGAATGAACTTCTCACAGTTCGGTGTAGCATTAGCTTGTATGTTAAAAACTAAAAATAAAAACCTTCGTACACTGGCATCTTCCTGTGCAATTACAGCATTCCTGGCAGGAGTTACAGAGCCTACCCTTTATGGAATCTGTGTACGAATGAAGAAACCTTTGATTGCTACCTGGATTGCATGTATAGTAAACGCAATCTTCTGTGCAATCTTCAGCGTAAGAGTATACAGCTTCGGCGCTCCATCCTTCTTTACAATGCCGATTTTCTTAAATCCGGATGGAACGATGAGCAACTTCTATTTTGCAATTGCTGCTGCAGCAATTACCATTGTAGTAAGCTTTGTATCAACCTGGGTGTTAGGATTTGATGACAGCATTTATGGAGAGGAAGCAGCTTAATGGAAAAAAGTCTGAATGTAGTGGAAAAAATATCGGATCAGCTTTATGTGATTACGGAGACAGAGAGTGTGCATTGTTATCTTGTTATAGGAAGTGATAAGGCAATGCTCTTTGACATCGGCTATGGCTATGAAAATATCATGCCACTGGTTCGTACAATTACAGATTTGCCGGTTATGCTGGTGTTAAGCCACGGTGACCCGGATCATGGTCTTGGAAGCAAATGGTTTGATGAAGTGTGGATACATCCGCTGGACTGGGGAAAGCTTCTTTGGAATGACACTACAGAGATGCGTAAAAAAGCAATGGATTACAGGGTAAATAAAATGCCCTGGACAAAAGAACTGATACCGGAAGAGTTCCCGGAGTGGAGAATCAGCAGTAAGACGAAACCTCATTTTCTCTGTCATGGAGACAAGATTTCGCTGGGAGATATTGAATTTACGGTATTACATACGCCGGGACATAGCTATGGACATATTATGCTTCTGGAAGAGGAGAAAAAATGGCTCTTTTCCGGAGACCAGATATCTGCACACAACATCTGGCATTTTCAGGGAAATGATGTGCAGGCTCCCTTCCGGAGTACACTTCACAGCTTGAAGGAGCTGGCATTAAAAGTAACAGAGGATTATAAAATTTATCCGGCACATGACATTATTCCGATTCAGAAAAATTATCTGACAGATTTGATAGACTGTTTCGAATGGGAACTGCAGGAGAATTATAAAAAGGATGCACCATTCCATTCCTTTGCAGGAGACGGCTATCAGCATTTTTATCAGACTGTAAATCTCATATATTCTGATGAGCGGCTGGGTGAATTCCTCGGAAGGAAAATAGAGCGATAGGGGGAGTGTAAGTGGAATTTAAAGAAAATTTCTTATGGGGCGTAGCCACTGCTGCGAACCAGTGCGAAGGAGGATATTTAGAAGGAGGAAAAGGACTTACCATACAGGACTATATAAAAGGTGGCGGAATCGGAAGACCACGGATGTTTCGCAGTACCATGGAAGAAGGAGAATTCTATCCGAGCCATGATGCGGTAGACCATTATCATCATTATGAGGAAGATATCCGCCTTTTGGCGGAGATGGGCTGCAAATGTTATCGCATGAGTATCAGTTGGGCAAGAATTTTTCCAACCGGATGCGAAGAGGAGCCAAATCAGGAAGGACTTTCCTTTTATAAGAATATTTTTACTCTGTGCAAATCCTTTGGCATAGAGCCGGTAGTGACATTAAGCCACTTTGAAATGCCGTGGTATCTGGCAAAAGAAAAGGGCGGTTTTGCAAACCGGGAAGTAATTGATGATTTTGTTCGTTATGCCTGTTGTGTAATGAATTATTTTAAAGAAGAGGTACATTACTGGCTTTTATTTAACGAGATTAACTTTGGCGTAATGCCAATGGGTGCTTATAAGTCGCTGGGGCTGATTGATGGGAAATATCTCGGCGGGGAAGCATTCATTTCTCTTAAATCCATGACCGTAGACGAAAAAGTAAGATTCCAGGCATTACATCACCAGTTTGTTGCCGGAGCGAAAACGGTGATAGAAGCAAGGAAAATCAGTCCGGAAATAAAAGTGGGCTGTATGATTGGACACATTACGCAGTATCCGCTGACCTGCCGGCCGGAAGATATGTTAGAGTGCCAGCACAAAGACCGGCTATTAAATAAATTTGCCGGAGATGTAGCCGTGTTCGGCAGTTATCCGTCTTATATGAACCGTTATTTTAAAGAGCATCAAATTACGATTCAGAAGGAGCCGAAGGATGATGCAATATTAAAAGCCGGCTGCGTGGACTTCTACACCTTCAGTTATTACATGACAAACTGTGCCACGATAGATGATGCAGCAGAGCAGACCGATGGAAATCTTTTGGAGGGAGCCAAGAATCCGTATCTGACCGCCAGTGAGTGGGGCTGGCAGATAGACCCAAAGGGACTGCGCTATACATTAAATGAACTTTGGGACCGCTATCATCTTCCAATGATGGTGGTGGAAAATGGATTTGGTGCACCGGATGAAGTCGATGCAGATGGAAGCATCCACGATGATTACCGTATTTCCTATCTCAATGACCATATCGCAGCAATGGGCGAGGCAATCGAGGACGGTGTAGACCTATTCGGCTATACCATCTGGTCAGCCATGGATATTGTCAGTGCCGGAACCGGCGAAATGAAGAAACGTTACGGGCTCATTTATGTGGACAGACATGATGACGGCAGCGGAGATTTTAAGAGAATCCCAAAAGACAGTTATTACTGGTATGCAAAGTGCATTCAGGAAAATGGAAAAAATATTACCGCATAAAGGATTGTGGAGATAAAAAGTAAGATGCGTACAGCGGGTATCGGGTATGCATCTTACTTTTTTACGCTGCAACGCATCCGTAAGAAGCTGCCGGTGGCAGGTTCTGCAGGTGAGTAGCGAGAAATCTGGGGGCTACTGTTAGAAAATTTGACACAACAGAAAATGCATGATAAATTTACTCTGAAAAAAGAGAAAGAAGGAAGAAGCACATGGAGAAAATCGCAAGCTTTACAATTGACCATATTAAACTGCAGCCGGGTGTCTATGTATCAAGAAAGGATGCCGTAGGAGACAGTACAGTAACAACTTTTGATTTAAGAATGACATCACCAAATGATGAACCGGTTATGAATACCGCAGAGGTGCATACCATAGAGCATCTTGGCGCAACCTTTTTAAGAAATGACGCAGAGTATGCCAGAAAGACCGTGTATTTTGGACCAATGGGCTGCCGGACCGGCTTTTATTTATTGCTGGCGGGAGACTATACATCCAAAGATATCGTGCCACTGATGATTCGCATGTTTGAGTTCATCCGTGACTTTAAAGGTGAGGTACCGGGCGCAAGTCCAAAAGACTGCGGCAACTATCTTGATATGAACCTTGGTATGGCAAACTATCTGGCAGACCGCTATTTAAATAATGTGCTCTATCATATTGATGATGCACACCTGAATTATCCGGCGTAGAGGATGCTTGGAAAATTTGTTTTAAAGCAGATATGAAAAATGTATTGCGTAATGCATAAGTAGGAAATCAGCAGAAAGAGGAAAGAAAACATGAGTAAAATCGGAATTATCGGAGCTATGGAATTAGAAGTAGCAACATTAAAGAAAAACATGAATACAGACCAGATTACAAAGAAAGCCGGTATGGAATTTCATGAGGGTAATTTAAAAGGAATGCCGGTAGTAGTGGTACAGTGTGGTGTAGGAAAAGTAAATGCAGCAATGTGCGTGCAGATTCTTGCAGATTTATATGATGTAACACATATTATCAATACCGGTGTAGCAGGCTCTTTGAATCCTGCATTAGATATCGGAGATATTTTAGTATCTAAGGATGCTATTCAGCATGACATGGATGTGACACCATTAGGCTATGCAAAAGGACAGATTCCGGGATTAGAGCAGCTTGCTTTTGTGGCAGATGAAAAGTTGTGTAAGACTGCTGTAGAGGTATGTAAAAAAGTAAATCCGGATATTCATGTAACAGAAGGCCACGTAGTAAGTGGAGACCAGTTTATTTCCAGCAAAGAGATAAAGGATGCATTAATTGCAGAATTTCATCCGGACTGCACGGAAATGGAGGGAGCTTCCATCGCGCAGGCAGCAACTTTAAATAACATCCCATATGTAGTCATTCGTGCAATTTCAGATAAAGCAGATGGCTCTGCACAGGAGGATTATCCAACTTTTGAAAAGAAAGCAGCAGAGCATTGTGCAAAGTTAGTACAGGAAATGATGAAGGAACTGTAAGAATCTTTGAATTGGGTAAAAAACCGCAGAAATGCCAGCCTTTTACCCTGACGAGAGTCAGAGAAGCCAGAATTCCCAGCTCCTCCAGGAATCCGCAAAAAAATACAACCCGGATATTTGTAATGCCCCTAAAACTATGCTTTTTAGGAAGCAACAAATATCCGGGTTGCATTTTTGCAGTCATCTTACATAAATTTCATAAACATATTCAAAAAACGTAAATAATCATCATAATTAAAGAAGCGGTCAAGAATATCCTGCAGGGCATCCTGTTCAAGGGAATCCCACTGGTCAACAGAAAGGGAATTATCTATAGTGCCTGCATTGTAGGCAGCATTGCTGTTTGAACTTGCAGCAACGGCTGTTCCGTCCGGAAGAGTGACACCTTCCTGCATATAGCCGGTGATCTTGGCTACATAATTCTGGGTTTCTTTAAATGGAGGAATTCCACCGTATTTTGCTACGTTGCCGCTGCCTGCATTGTAGGCGGCAAGAGCAAGGGAGGTATCTCCGTTGTATTTATTTAAAAGCTCGCTGATATATTTGGCACCTGCCATAATATTCTGTTCCGGGTCATAAGGGTCGGTACAGCCAAAATAAGAAGCAGTGGAAGGCATTAGCTGCATGATGCCCATGGCTCCTGATTTGGAAGTGGCATTTGCCTGAAAATTGGATTCCTGCTTTGCCATGGCGGTCAGAAGAGAAACAGAGACACCATAGGTATCGGAGGCTTTTTGAAAGATAGATGCAAGGGAATTGTTGCCTGCATTATTTAAATAGGATTCAAAATTATTTACACCGTTTACAGAGGTTGTGGAAGCAGCGGTACTTCCAAGCGCAGCGGTAATCGGATCAATCTGCATGGATAGAACTCCTTTCATAATCTGAAATTCTTCTTTCTCATTAAGATGCGAATTCCAGGCTGTGTATTAAAATTACAATTTATTCTAGTATAGCATAAAAAACTTGTTTTTTGAAGTCTCATATTGTAGAGTTATTGTGTTTGATGTAGAAAGGGCGAATTAGAAAGAAGGATTACAGAATGAAACAAAATGGCTATGTCAAAGCAGTGAAAGCAGCATTTCCGTATACGATACCGGTATTGACAGGTTATCTTTTTATAGGAATTGCATTTGGCGTGATGTACCAGGAAAAAGGCTACAATTTTCTTTGGGCAATTCTGATGAGTATCTTGGTGTACGCCGGAAGCGGACAGTATCTGGCGGTTAATTTCTTTGCACCGGGAGTCAGTTTCCTGCAGATTATATTCTTAGAATTTATGGTAAATATCCGGCATGTCTTTTATGGACTGTCTTTAATAGAAAAATTCCGTGATATGGGAAAAAAGAAATTATATATGATTTTTTCCCTGACAGATGAGACCTATTCCTTATTCTTTATTACAAAAGTGCCGGAGGGCGTGGATGAGCACAAATTCCTATTTTCCATTGCGTTGTTAGACCAGCTTTACTGGATTATTGGCTCTGCCATCGGAGCCATTGCCGGAACGCTGATTCCGTTTGACACAACGGGTATTGATTTTGCCATGACAGCATTGTTTGTCGTAATTTTTGTGGAGCAGTGGCTGACCAGCAGGAATCATTTGCCGGCGCTGACCGGAATTGCAGCATCTCTTATCTGCCTGCTTATCTTTGGCAGTGATAATTTCATTCTGCCATCCATGATTTGTATTATGATAATTCTGTTATCCGGTCGTAAGGTGATGGAAGAAAAGGAGGTAGCGGAAAATGCCAATTAGCGTGGAACGGTCGTTATTAATTATTGTGGTTTGCGGATTGGTTGTATTTACAACAAGGGCAATTCCGTTTGTATTATTCAGCGGGAAAAAAGAAATCCCGGAAATCGTAAAATATCTTGGAAAAGTGCTGCCGCCTGCAGTTGTGGGAATGCTTGTTATTTATTGCTTAAAGACAGTAAATGTAGTGAAGTTTCCCTTTGGTCTGCCGGAATTTATTGCAGTTTTCGTAGTAGTTGTTTTACATGTGTGGAAAAGAAATAATTTACTGAGCATCGGTGTGGGAACCGTGCTTTATATGGTGTTGATACAGACAGTATTTGCGTGATGTTAAAGAAATCTTAAAGACTTGGTGCCTTGGTTCTTAAAGGTTCATTCGATACAATAATGGTGTACTTGGAAAGGGGAAAAGAAAATGTATAACATATTGATATGTGATGATGAACCGGATATCGTGTCCGCGTTAAAAATCTATCTTGCATCGGATGGCTATGGAATTTACGAGGCTTATAACGGTCGGGAAGCAATTGAAATGATGCAGAAAACAGAGATACATCTTGTGCTCATGGATATTATGATGCCGGAAATGGACGGCATCCAGACCATGGTGAAGATTCGTGAGAACAGCAATGTCCCTGTGATTTTCCTGACTGCAAAAAGTGAAGACAACGATAAGGTTTTAGGACTTATGGTGGGAGCAGATGATTATATTACCAAGCCATTTAATCCGGTGGAGGTCCAGGCAAGAGTAAAATCCCAGCTGCGCCGTTATATGCAGCTGGGAGGCGGAAACATGACAAAGAAGAATCTTGCCATCGGAGGCATTGAGCTGGATGACAGTGCCAAGGTTGTGACGCTGGACGGAGATGCGGTGAGTCTTACCCCTACAGAGTATGATATTTTGAAACTGTTTATGGAGCAGCCCGGAGTTGTATTTTCTCCCAAGGATATCTATCGCAAAGTATGGAAAGATGCGCCGTTTGGCTCAGAAAGTACAGTGGCAGTGCATATTCGCCATCTTCGGGAAAAATTAGAGTATGATCCTGCAAATCCACGGTATTTAAAAGTGGTGTGGGGACAGGGCTACAAGATGGAAAGAGGAAACACGCCATGAAAAAGAAAAAAAGAGGCATCAGAAGAGCAAGCGCAGTCATTGCATTTATTTTACTGACTTCAATTGCATTTTTATCTGCAGTATTTACGCTGGAAATGATAGACAGCCAGATCTATCGAAACAGCCAGGAGGAAACAGAGGCAGATTATCGGGAACAGATTGGTTCCTATCTGGCAGCAGAAATTTTTTCGGAATTTGTAAATTCTGATATAAAGGATGCAAGGTCTTTTGTATACAGTCTGGCTGATGAGACGAACTTTAATTTTTATGTATTTAAAAAGAGTGTAGATACTTCTGTGGAACGAATCTGTACCATAGAAAACGGAAGCATGGGAAGCGTCATTCCGGAAAACATGGCAATCGTGGGAAATTATGACAGTTATTGCTATCCGGGAATTTCCATAGATGTTTTAAACAGTCCGGAGCAGATATTTACGGAAGTAGAAGAACAGGATGCAAATCTTTCAAGAGGTGATCTTTATGCAGTGGCATTCTTCCCGCTGGGGGATTTGACTTATCATGATGATTTGTATTTTAAAATGAAATATATTGATTTTGCATATAAGGTCCGCTATGCAATATTTGCGGTACTTGCAGGAAGTACGATTGGAGCAGTTATTTTACTGGTTACGCTGGTACGGACTGCCGGAAAGAAGGATGAAGAGGGCAGGATACAGAAAAGTTTTATCGATAAGATTCCACTGGAACTCTATGGACTGATGCTTTATATCGTTGAAGCCTGTGTGGCAGGATTTTTTGGAAATATATGGGGATTTTACGGAACGAACATAGGCTCCCTTGCTGCCATTGTGATACTGGCAGTATTGACAGCAACCCTGCTTTTAGTATTTCTCATGAGCTGCTCAGTAAGGCATAAGACAAAGACGCTGTGGAGCAACACGCTGTTATGCCGGTTTGTAAAATGGCTGAAACAGGCATTGTCTTATATTAAAAAGCATATGCCATTTATTTATAAAGGTGTAGTGATTGCACTGGGCATTACATTTATAGAATTTATCGGTATTCTGATGCTGGAAGACAGTTACAACTGGGAGTGGATTTTCCTGGTATTTCTGGTAGAAAAGGCAGCACTTTTCCTGATATTCTGCATCATACTGGCAAATCTCAATCAGTTGAAGCAGGGTGGTGAGAAGATTGCAGAGGGTGACTATGATTATCAGATGGACACCAGCCATATGCGTGGAGAATTTAAAAATTATGCAGAGCATCTGAATCAGATTGGAAGCGGAATGCAGACAGCACTGGATGAGCGGATGAAGAGCGAGCATTTTAAAACAGAGCTGATTACCAATGTATCCCATGACATTAAAACACCGCTTACTTCTATTATTAATTATGTGGATTTGCTGACCAAAGAGGATGTGGAAAATCCGAAGGTGCAGGAATACTTAGAAGTGCTGACACGACAGTCTGCCCGGTTAAAGAAATTAATTGAAGATTTAATTGAAGCATCCAAGGCATCTTCCGGTGTGTTAAAGGTCAACTGGGAAAAATGTGTGCCGGAGGTATTGCTGACACAGGCAGCGGGCGAATATGAGGAACGGCTGCAGGCAAAGAATTTAGAGCTTGTGATTCATCATCCCGAAGAAGAACTTTCTGTTCTGGCAGATGGAAGACATCTGTGGAGAGTTTTTGATAATCTGTTGAATAATATTTATAAATATGCACAGCCGGGAACCAGAGTATATCTTGACTTAGAGCAGGATGAGAGAAATGTTTCCATCGTGTTTCGAAATATTTCCAAGAGTCCTTTGCATATGACGGGAGAGGAACTGCAGGAACGCTTTGTCCGGGGAGACAGCTCCAGAAATACGGAAGGCAGCGGCCTTGGATTATCCATTGCCCAGAGCCTGACGGAGCTTATGCATGGAAGCTTCTGCCTGTTAGTGGATGGAGATTTCTTTAAGGTAACGCTGACCTTTCCACGCATTACAGAAAATGCATAAAAATCACTTTGACGGGTTGACAAGTCATAGTGGGAATTTTAGAATACTACTTAGCTGAGGCGTGAAGGAGACTAACTATTATGAAGAAAGAACCATTTGTGACAAAAGAACAGATTGAAGAAATTGTAAAGACATATCCAACCCCGTTTCACCTTTATGATGAAAAAGGCATCCGTGAAAATGCAAAGGCAGTAAAAGAAGCATTTGCATGGAATCCGGGATTTCGTGAGTATTTTGCAGTAAAGGCAACCCCTAACCCATTTATCTTAAATATTTTAAAAGAGTATGACTGCGGCTGCGACTGTGCATCCCAGACAGAGCTGATGTTAGCTGATTCCCAGGGATTTGACGGAAAGCATATTATGTTTTCTTCCAATGATACCCCTGCATATGAATATAAATTTGCAGACAAGATTGGCGCAATCATCAACCTGGATGACTTTACCCATATCGACTTCTTAGAGAAGACAATCGGTAAGATTCCGGAGACCATCAGCTGCAGATATAATCCGGGCGGAGTGTTCAAAATGAGCAACGGTATCATGGATAACCCGGGAGATGCAAAATACGGATTTACAACGGAGCAGTTATTTGAAGGCTTTAAGATTTTAAAAGAAAAAGGTGCAAAGAATTTTGGTATTCATGCATTCTTAGCAAGTAATACCGTAACCAACGAGTATTATCCGATGCTTGCAAAACAGCTTTTTGAAGTAGCTGTTAAATTAAAAGAAGAAGTAGGCTGCCATATCAGTTTTATTAACCTTTCCGGTGGAGTTGGTGTGAACTATACACCAGACCAGGAACCAAACGACATCCGTGTTATCGGCGAAGGCGTACACAAGGTTTATGATGAAATTTTAGTTCCGGCAGGTATGGGTGATGTAGCTATCTATACTGAGATGGGCCGTTTTATGTTAGCACCTTATGGATGCCTTGTGACGCAGGCAATTCATGAGAAACATACACACAAGGAATACATTGGTGTAGATGCCTGTGCAGTAAACCTGATGCGTCCTGCAATGTATGGTGCATATCATCACATTACCGTGCTGGGCAAGGACAACAGCGTATGCGACCACAAATATGATGTAACCGGTTCTCTTTGTGAGAACAATGATAAATTTGCTGTGGACCGTATGTTGCCGAAGATTGACATGGGCGATTATCTGGTAATTCATGATACCGGAGCACATGGTTATTCCATGGGTTATAACTACAATGGTAAATTAAAATCCGCTGAGTTACTTCTGAAGGAAGATGGTTCCGTACAGCTTATCCGTCGTGCAGAGACACCGAAGGATTATTTTGCAACATTTGACTGCTTTGATATTTTGAAAAATATGAAAGACCCGGAAAAATAAACTTGCAATCTATTAGAAAATATGATAAACTTTCATTTGTTCGGTTCGACGGAACCGAATAAATGCCGGCGTGTCGGAATGGCAGACGAGGCAGACTCAAAATCTGTTGTGGGCAACCACGTGCGGGTTCAAGTCCCGCTGCCGGCATTAAAATTTTGGAAAAGAATCGACTACAGGTCGGTTCTTTTTTTACGCGAGTAGTGAGAAAAATCTGGGAGAAAAGAAGGAGCCAAGCTCGCTTTGGCGAACTTCTTTTCTGTTCAGATTTGGCGAGCACCGCGATAACTCGAGAAACTCGCTAAGCGTGTTTCCCGTAGTTACGCGAGTAGAAGGTAAGGAGAATTACATGGAACAGACCAATGACAGAACATTTTTAGAAACAGAACCGGTAGGAAAGCTGTTATTAAAACTGGCATTGCCTACCGTTGCAGCCCAGTTGATTAATATGATGTATAACATAGTAGACCGTATGTACATCGGCCATATTCCGGGGGATGGTGCAATGGCACTGACCGGAGTTGGTGTATGCATGCCGCTTATTATGGTAGTATCTGCGTTTGCAGCACTGATTAGCAATGGTGGTGCTCCACGGGCAACCATATTTATGGGAAAAGGAGAGAAGGACAAGGCGGAAAAAACGCTGGGGAACTGTTTTTGCACCCAGATTATTGTATCGCTGATACTGACTGCATTTCTGCTGGCTGGAAACAGAGGCTTTCTTCTGGCATTTGGAGCCAGCGAAAATACGATTTCTTTTGCTGCTGATTATATGAATATTTATGCTATAGGAACGATTTTTGTGCAGTTGACTCTGGGGATGAATGCATTTATTACGGCGCAGGGATTTGCCAGAACCAGTATGCTGTCGGTACTGATTGGAGCAGTGATTAACATTGTGCTGGATCCGGTATTTATCTTTGGATTTGGAATGGGTGTAAAAGGAGCAGCGCTGGCAACGGTTCTTTCCCAGGCATGTTCCTGTATCTGGGTGCTGGCTTTCTTATGCGGAAAGAAAACGCATCTTCGCCTGAAAGGAAAAAATATGGTTTTGCAGGCAAATATTATTTGGCCGAGTATTGCACTTGGAACAGCAATGTTTATTATGCAGGCAAGCGAGAGTGTGATTTCGGTCTGCTTTAATTCTTCGTTATTACGATATGGCGGAGACATGGCAGTAGGAGCCATGACCATATTAACCAGTGTCATGCAGTTTGCACTACTTCCGTTACAGGGATTGGGTCAGGGGGCGCAGCCGATTATCAGCTATAATTATGGAGCCAAAAGAGCAGACAGGGTAAAAGAAGCCTATTTCTTATTATTGAAAATTGATGTTGGATTTTCCTTTGTTTTGTGGGCATTGGTGATGGCATTTCCAAGAGCATTTGCAGCCATGTTTACCTCGGATGCGGCACTGATTGCATATACTGGAAATGCACTCCGGATTTATCTTATGGCAATTATGATATTCGGAATCCAGATGGCGTGTCAGATGGCATTTACATCACTGGGAAAAGCAGTATCTTCCATTATTGTAGCGGTCATGCGTAAATTCGTATTATTACTGCCGCTTATTTATATTATGCCGCACATTTTTACCGGCAATCAGGCAATGGCAGTTTATATGGCAGAGCCGGTAGCGGATGTGCTGGCGGTAAGCTTTACGTCTGTACTGTTCTATTTCCAGTTCCGCAAGGTGCTGCATCAGATAGAAGAATAGTTCAAAAAGAGCCTTTTTGAGGCTCTTTTTCGTTGACAATAAGTTATCATATATGATAACATAGAGACAGTTGTTGAGGTGAGAAATGGAGAAGAATAAGAGCAGGGAGCAGTCGACGCGTTCGGATGTGGTGCGTCAGTTGAAGGCGGTGCGCAAGGAACAGCATATTACCCAGGAAGTGCTTGCAGAACGGGCAGGCACGAAGAAATCCAATATTTCCAGATTGGAGAGCGGAAGATATAATCCAAGTCTGGATTTTCTGGTGAAGGTAGCAGGCTGTCTGGGGAAGACCGTAGAGATTCAGATTATGGACAAATAGAAGGAGACAGGGTATTATTATGAAGAAGAACAAACCGAAGACCATGGGGAAAAATATTGACCGGGATGTGGAATTATGCAGAACTACCAATGCCAGAGTCAGCAGTCAGATGATACGGACACTGGTAAGCCATGAGATTCCGTTTACACAGAACTGGGTGAGAGTTCCATTTTATAAGAGAGTTGCCTATAATGGGGCGAAGGAAGTCTGCGTTATCAGCACACATTATAACCAGTATCAGCGGGCGAGAAGAGTATTAGACCATATGGAAGTGGTATATCGGGAACGCATGATTTTGCATGCGGTATAAGACAGGAGGAAAAAGAGATGGAGAGCTTAACAAAGCAGTTTCCGGATAAGGAGACCTTTGACAAATTCTTTGTAGAGAATTTCAAGACCATGACTTACGAAGATGTAAAAGAAGGCTTAGAGGAATTAGTCAAGGCAGAAGGATTAAATATATTTCAGGATGATTATGTGAAAAATGTACGGAAAGAGGATTTTAAAGAGCATCTTTCCAAGGGCGCACGATTTGAATTTGAAAATGCCATGACAGAAGCATTTTACGATAAGAATCCGGAAGTATATGAGGCGGCATTTGGACTTTACGAAGAAGTACCAAAGCAGGCAATGGCAATTACTGAGACTTTTCACCGCACGTATCAGGAGATATATGAAGAGAGTTTAAATTGTATGTTTGATGCAGTGATAGCTCCGTTGTTATAAGAAAAAATTTTTCGGATATTTGAATGTATAATCCACTTTTTTAGAATAGCAGATTCTGACTGTGATTCTAAGAAAGTGGATTTTTTGACTTTAGAAAAATTTAATTTCAAAAAGTGAAAAGATTGTGCTACCATTACAATAAGCAGGTAACAGGTGATTGTGAAGGAGATAGATTTTGTCATCAGGACTATCTTTCCGATGTTTGTAAGAATTGCTGCATGGTTCGTCGAAGTACAGATGCCTGATAAAGGCTGTTAGGGACACTGGGGAATTTCGTCAGGAAACAGGCAACGCTGGTACAGGGATGTACCAGCGAGGCACAACTGAACATGGATGTGAATTTGTGCCGGTTGCCGGATGAAATTAATATGATAGCGAAGTTCCCAGTGTCCCTTGCAGGCATTATGTGGCATCTGTCTTCGACGGACAGCGCAGCAATTCAGCCAAAGCAACCGGAAAGACGGTTTTTATAACTTTCCGTTTGCACAATCACCTGAATAACCAGAATAAAAGGAGGAAGCTATCAAATGGCATTTGTATCCTTTCAGAATGTAAGTAAAGTATATAAAACCGGAGAAGTTACGATAGAAGCATTACATGATGTGAATTTTGAAATAGAAAAGGGAGAATTCTGCGTTATCGTAGGAGCGTCCGGAGCGGGAAAGACAACAATATTAAATATATTGGGAGGAATGGATTATCTGACCACCGGAAAAGTATATCTGGATGGAGAAGAAGTCTCAGCATATAATAAGCGGCAGCTTACCAGTTACCGGAGATATGATGTGGGATTTGTATTCCAGTTTTATAATCTGGTGCAGAATCTTACAGCATTGGAAAATGTTGAACTTGCAGCACAGATTTGCAAAGAACCGTTAGATGCAGCAACAGTTTTAGATGAGGTGGGCTTAAGTGAACGGAAAGCCAATTTCCCGGCACAGCTATCCGGTGGAGAACAGCAGAGAGTAGCAATTGCAAGAGCACTGGCAAAGAATCCGAAGGTGCTGCTTTGTGATGAACCGACAGGCGCACTGGATTATAATACCGGAAAAGCCGTTTTAAAACTGCTGCAGAATACTTGCAGAAAACAGGGCAAAACCGTCATTGTAATTACACATAATCAGGCACTGACTGCAATGGCAGACCGTGTCATTACCGTAAAGAGCGGAACCATTCAAAAGATAGAGAAAAATGAACATATCGTGGATGTCGATGAGATTGAATGGTAGTCCATGTGGAAAAGAAAGGGTTTGAAATATGAAATCCATGATGAAGAGAAATACATTTCGTGAGATAAAGAAAAGCTTTGGAAGATATTTTGCTATCCTTGCCATTGTTGCACTGGGTGTTGCATTTTTTTCCGGCCTTAAGATTACCCAGTCGGTCATGGTGCATTCTGCGGATGTCTATTTAAAGGATTTGCAATTCTATGATTATCGTCTGGTATCCACACTTGGCTTTACAGAAGAAAATGTAGAAGCACTGGCAGAAAAAGAAGATGTCCGGGCGGCAGAGGGTGCCATATCGGCAGAGGTCCTTTATAAGGATGCCGGAGAAAATGAGCGCGTTATCAAGATGCATTCCATCACAGAGAAGGTCAATAAACTGAAGCTGATTGCCGGAGAAATGCCGCAGTCTGCTGATGAATGTGTGGTAGATTCCGCACTTTTTTCAGAAGATGCCATTGGAAGCAAGCTGGTTCTTTCGGAAAATAATACAACAGATGATTTAGATAAATTTGCATACAAAGAATATACGATTACCGGACTGGTACAGTCACCGTGCTATATCCAGTTTGAACGTGGCAATACATCCATTGGAAATGGCAGAATCAGCGGATTTGCCTATATATTAAAAGATGGATTTGCAGTAGATTATGACACAGAAATCTATATTAAATTTGATGAAGATTATGACATCTATTCCGATGAGTATGATTCCTATATGGACGCAAAGGAAGCAGACTGGGAGGCCTATACAAAGGAACAGGCAGATATCCGTTATGAAAAGATTGTAAAAGACGCACAGGACGAACTGGATGAGAAGAAGGAAGAGTTAGAGGAAAAGCGGGCAGAAGCGGAAGTGGAATTAGAATCGGCAAAGCAGCAGCTTACGGATGGAGAAACAGAGATCTCCGATGGAAAAAATCAGATTGCTTCTGCAAAGACCGAGCTTTCTGCTAAAGCATCGGAGCTGCAGTCCGGGAAGGATGCATTGTCTTCTAAGGCGGCAGAATTAGAGAGCGCATCGCAGCAGATTTCCGGGCAGGAAAGTGCACTGGCAGCAAAAAAGGCAGAGTATGAGCAGGGATTGAATGCTTATTTGGCAGCAAAGCAGCAGGTGACGGATCAGAGAAACAGCCTTGAGGCCGCAAAAGCGCAGTTGACGGAAAATACTCCGGGCTATGAAGAGATGCTGGCACAGATTGAAGCCGGTTTAACGGAGGTTGCCGGTGCAGAAGCAGAATTAAATGCAAAGAATGCGGAATTAGAAGCAGCCGCAGGTCAGCTTTCTTCTGCGGAAAGCCAGCTGGCAGCCGCAAAGCAGCAGATAGAAGATGGAAAAAATGCACTGGCAGCTGCTGAGGCAGAGCTTACGGATGGGGAGAACCAGCTTGCGGCAGCAAAAGAACAGATAGAAGAAAAAGAAGATCAGCTTGAGGCTGCAGAAACAGAGCTGGCAGACGGCTTATTGCAGTATCAGGAGAATCAGAGTGAATTTGATGAGCAGATGCAGGATGCGGATGACCAGATAGCAGATGCACAGAGTAAGATAGATGAAATCGAGAAACCGGAGACTTATGTACTGGCTCGGAATACCAATGTAGGTTATGTGTGCCTGAAAAATGATTCCGGTGTAGTAAAAGGAATTGCCAATGTATTTCCGGTATTCTTCTTTCTGGTGGCAGCGTTAATCTGCATGACGACCATGAATCGTATGGTAGAAGAACAGCGGACACAGATTGGAGTATTAAAGGCACTGGGTTTTAGTGAAGGAAAGATAATGGGAAAATATCTTTTCTATTCCGGCTCTGCAGCCATCAGCGGAACGTTAATCGGCTATGTGCTGGGAATCCATTTCTTCCCGTTAGTCATCATAACCGCCTATGGAATTGTCTATAAAATGGGTGGGATTTATTATGTGTCTGACCTGCCACTGGCACTGGTTTCACTTACCGTTGCAGTACTTTGTTCCGTTGGGACGACCTGGCTGTCCTGCCATAAAGAGTTAAAAGAAGTGGCGGCAGATTTGATGCGGCCGAAAGCACCAAAAGCCGGAAAACGTGTATTCTTAGAGCATGTACCATTTATCTGGAAGAGGCTTAAATTCTTACAGAAGGTATCCGTAAGAAATATTGTCCGCTATAAGAAGCGTTTCTTTATGATGGTAATCGGAATCAGCGGCTGTACGGCATTGCTGGTGATGGGCTTTGGTGTAAGAGATTCTGTAGTGGCAGTGGCAGACCAGCAGTATGAAGAAATCCAGCTTTACAACATCGGAGTTACATTAAAAGCTGGAAAGATGCCGGGAGAGGCCGACCTTAAATCTTTAGATTCTGTATTGGAAAAGGAAAATGCAGCAGGCATGTATGCCATGGAAAAGACCATTGACCTGGTGACAGATAAAGGAACTAAGTCGATTCATATGGTGGCAGTGGAAAATCCGGATGAAATAGGAGACTTTATTTCACTGCATACAAAGAAACAGGAGCCGATTGCTTATCCAAAAGAAGGAGAAGCAGTACTTTCGAAGAAAGTGGCAGAAACCTATGCAGTCAAAAAAGGCGATACGATTCTGCTGCGTGACAGTGACAACAATGAGATGCACTTAAAAGTCACCGGAATCTGTGAGAATCATATTTATAATTATGTATACATTGCACCGGAATCCTATGAAAAACAGATTGGGGATGTGGTATTTAAAAACGTGTATGTGAGACTGCCGGATGCGTCAGATATTCATGAAGTGAGTGCGGTACTGATGAAAGCAGATGGTGTGACGGCAGTAACCGTTAATTCCGATATGTTAAGCCGGATTTCACAGATGATGTCCTGTATGAATTATATTGTCATTATCATTATTATCTGTGCCGGAGCACTGGCATTTATCGTATTATATAATCTTAATAATATCAATATTACGGAACGGGTGAGGGAGATAGCTACCATTAAAGTATTAGGCTTCTATCCAAAGGAAACGGCATCTTATGTGTTTCGGGAGAATATGGTCTTAACTGCTATCGGTTGCGGACTGGGACTGATTTTAGGAAAATGGTTCCATCGTTTTGTAATGGGTGAGATACAGATTGATATGGTATCCTTTAATGTACAGATTAATGCGGTAAGTTATCTCTTTAGTGTTTTGCTGACGATGGGCTTTGCATGGATTGTAAACTGTATGATGACAGGTAAATTAGAACGTATCAACATGGCAGAATCCTTAAAATCAATAGACTAAAGCAGGCTGTTTTCTGGCGATTTCTTTCTGGCAAACCGAAGGAGCGCAAGAAAGGATAAAAAAGTAGTCAGCAGTTCGCCTGCAAGCATGCCATAGAGGTAACAGCGGATGCCATATGTTGGAATCAGTGCATAGATAAAGAAAATGCGTAAAGTGCAGCCGCTCATATTAATGTAGAACGCACGCCCCGGTTTCCCTAGACCGTGAAGAACGGAAGTAAGGGTGGTGGACAGATAGAGGAAAGGGCAGATCCAGCTTAATATGAGTATGAAACTGCCGGCTAATGTGTTCTGGAAAACGAATTGTCCAATCCATTTCCCAGTCAGAAGAAAACCGAAGGTACAGGAAAAGCCAAGAAGCAGACAATAAAACACCGTTTTTTTAATAGTACGGCGGATTAAGTGAAAATCCTTTCTTGCATAGGCTTCTGAAATAGCAGGCATCAGCAGCACCGAGACAGAATTTACAAGGACATTGGGAAAAAGAATCATTGGCATTGCCATTCCGGTAAAAATGCCGAAGACGCTCAAGGCATCCTGATTGCTGTAGCCATATTTTTTTAAGCAGATGGGAATCAGAATGGCTTCAATACTGGAAAATAAGTGATATGCTACGTGATTGGTGGTAAGGGGCAGCGCAAAGAGGGAAAGTTCCTTAAAAATTCTTTTTATATGCCTGCTGCACTTTTTGAAATGAAGGCAGCTTACGGAAAAGAGTGAAGAGGCCAGTTCACCGCAGACAACACCCCAGACAGCAATGGATGGGGTGATGGGATAACTTTTTTCCAGGCAGATAAGATAAAGTGTATAGACACTTAAGACCCGGACAACCTGCTCCATAAGCTGGCTTACGGATGGCACCAGAGTTTTCTTCTTCCCATAATAATAACCATTGATACAGGCATGGACACTGGCAGGAATCAGGCAGTAGGAAAGAATAACAAGGAGTGGAGCACAACGGGCTTCATCTAAAATATGAATGGCAATAAAATCAGAATAAGAAATCAGAATAACAGTAAGTGAGAGTGCAATTCCCACAGAAAGAACCAGACCGGCATAGAGGTAACTCATGCCGGTATTTTTATGGTCGGCTGCAGCAACAAAGCGGGAGACAGCGGTCTGGATGCCTGAGGAACTGAAGGCAATACAGAGGGCAAAAACCGGAAAAATAAGCTGATAAATTCCAAGACCTTCTGCACCAATTATGCGGGAGAGGAATATTCTATAGAAGAAACCGATTACTCTGCTGGAAAGTCCGGTCACAGTAAGCAGGAGAGTACCGGCAATCAGTGGATTTGAAATGGATTTCAACGGTTTCAATTGGAGCCTCCATGAAAAAGCAGATTTGTCAAAAGTATATGATAAATCAGAGGCAGAAAGAACTATTCTCAGAGGGAAAGAAGCATGAAGAAAATGATTTATCTTGATAATGCAGCAACAACACCGACAGCACCGGAAGTAATCGAAGCAATGCTGCCCTTTTATGAGCGTCGTTATGGAAACCCATCTGCCCTGTATGATCTGGGGCAAAAAAGTCATGATGCCATAGAAGAAAGCCGGAAGATCATTGCGCAGAGCATCGGGGCGCAGCCGGAGGAAATATATTTCACAGCCGGAGGAAGTGAATCTGATAACTGGGCATTGAAATGTACCGCAGAAAGTATGGTTATGCGTGGCCGGCATATCATTACCACGAAAATAGAGCATCATGCCATTTTAAGAACCTGCGGATATCTGGAACAGAATGGTTATGAGATTACTTACCTTCCGGTAGATGACAAGGGAACGGTTTCCTTGGAGCAGGTGCGGCGGGCAATCCGGCCGGATACCATATTGATTTCTGTTATGATGGCAAATAATGAGATTGGTACCATAGAACCTATAGCAAGAATCGGTATGCTTGCCAGGAGATATGGAATCTGTTTTCATACGGATGCCGTACAGGCATATGGACATATTCCCATTGAGGTCAACAGAATGAATATTGATATGATGAGTGCCAGCGCACATAAATTCAACGGACCTAAGGGAACCGGATTTTTATATGTGCGAAAGAAAAAGAGGATACCTCCTTTTATCCATGGAGGAGGCCAGGAAAGCGGTGTCCGGGCGGGAACTGAGAATGTGCCGGGAATTGTAGGCATGGGAAAAGCGGCAGCCATGGCAATGGAAAACTTAAAAGAGCGGATGGAAATCGAGACAAGGATGCGGGATTACTTGATTTATTCAGTATTAAAGCAGGTGCCGAAGGTAAGGCTGAATGGGGAATGGAACAACCGCCTTCCGAATAATGTGGACTTTTGCTTTGATGAGTTAGAAGGTGGGAATCTTTTGGTTATGCTGGATATGGATGGAATCTGTGCATCGGCAGGTTCAGCGTGTTCTTCCGGAGAACATGAGCCATCCCATGTGTTAACAGCCATCGGTGTACCGCCGGAAATTGCAAGGGGAGCATTGCGGCTTACTTTAAATGAAAAAATTACGGCAGAGCAGATTGATTATGTGACTGCCTGCATCAAAAAGAATGTCACAATCCTAAGGGGACAGAAGGAAACCGTAAAATTCACTTGACGGATGCTGACAGTGTGGGTAAACTGTGAGTGCAGCTAAAAATTTGCCTGTAGGATAGGATTAAATATATGAAGGAAAAAGTAGTAGTTGGAATGTCCGGCGGAGTGGATTCTTCCGTTGCGGCATATCTTTTAAAGGAACAGGGCTATGATGTGATTGGTGTAACCATGCAGATCTGGCAGGATGAGGAAGAGACACAGCAGCAGGAAAATGGTGGCTGCTGTGGCCTCAGTGCCGTGGATGATGCCAGAAGAGTGGCTGACCGGTTGGAAATACCATATTATGTGATGAACTTTAAACAGGAATTTAAACAGTATGTAATGGATTATTTTGTGGCAGAATATTTGGCAGGAAGAACGCCGAATCCATGTATTGCCTGTAACCGTTATGTAAAATGGGAGTCACTTCTTGCCAGAAGCTTAAGCATCGGAGCAGATTATATTGCAACCGGACATTATGCAAGAATTGCAAAATGTGACAACGGACGTTTCGCAGTGGCAAAATCTGTAACAGCAGCCAAGGATCAGACCTATGCATTATATAACCTGACACAGGAGCAGTTATCCCATACATTGATGCCGGTAGGTGCTTATCATAAAGATGAAATCCGCAAAATCGCAGAAGAGGTGGGACTTCCGGTGGCTCATAAGAGAGACAGCCAGGAAATCTGCTTTATCCCGGATAATGACTATGCAGGTTTTATTGACCGTGAGGTTGGAGATGCAGTTCCGGGAGAGGGAAACTTTGTGACAAAAGATGGTGAAATTATCGGACGGCACAAAGGAATTACCCACTATACCGTAGGACAGCGCCGTGGCTTGAATATACCATATGGCAAACGGATTTTTGTAACAGAGATCAGACCGGAAACCAATGAAGTAGTGGTAGGTTCGCCAGAGGATGTATTTACGGATACACTGGTTGCAGACCATGTCAATTATATGGGACTTACCGATTTTGATGGTAGACGTCTCTTAGGTAAAATCCGTTATGGACATGCAGGAGCCATGTGTACCGTGGAAAATATCGGAGAGGGCAGAATCCGCTGTCATTTTGAAGAACCGGTCCGTGCTGTGACACCGGGTCAGGCGGTGGTATTTTATGATGGGGAATTTGTCGCAGGCGGTGGAATTATTATAGGAAAATAGTGAATTGTGCACAAAAATGAAATGGTAAAATTATATATTATATACGAAGTTTACATTCCGGACTTGACGTTTCTGATAAAATATAGTACATTTGTAATGTAATAAGCAGGGACGCAAACCGGATTGTTACTAGAGATAGGCAAGACTGGATTGCACTTTAAGATAATTGTTAGGTCGGATTATTTAGAGTGTAATGCAGCTTTTTTTATATCATAAACAGGTGAAACGTAATGCAGATTATCAAAGTAATTAACAATAATGTAATTAGTTCCGAGGACGATAAAGGTAAAGAAATCATCGTTATGGGAAAGGGCATAGGCTTCGGAAAGAAAGCCGGAGAAGAAATAGATGAGACAAAGATAGAAAAAGTATTCTCCCTTCCGGACGAAAGTACCAGCCAGTTCATGCAGGTGGTAAAGGACATGCCGTATGAATATATCCGGACAGCCGAGCTGGTTATCGCATATGCCAGAGAAACATTAGGTTATCATTTAAGTAAAAATATTTATGTGACATTAACAGACCACTTGGGATACGCCATAGAGAGAAAGCAGCAGGGCATCGTTGTTGCGAATGAGCTTTCCTGGGAGATGAAGAAATTCTACAATGCAGAATTTCAGGTGGGATTGAAAGCCTTAGATATTGTAAAACAGGAACTAGACGTGGAGCTGCCGGAGGATGAAGCTGGATTTATTGCGATGCATCTGGTAAATGCACAGATGGGCGGTCAGATGAATCAGTCCAGGAATATGCCGGCAATGATAAAGGATATACTCAATATAGTCAGATATACCTTTCAGGTGGAATTGGATGAAAAGAGCCTGTCCTATGAGCGTTTTGTAACGCATTTAAGATTCTTTGTACAGCGGGTAATCAGTCGGGAAGACAGTGAACGTAATGATGAAGAATTTGACCAGTTGATTGCGGATCGTTTCCCACATTCCTACGAATGTGCACAGAAGATAAAGAGTTACATGAAGAAGAAGCTTGATTATGAAGTCTCGGATGTAGAGATTTCCTATCTGGCAGTACACATTCATCGTGTGATTCACAGTATGAATAAGTAAATACCCTTTCGGCAAGGGATTGTTACGTTAAGACGGCAAAACCCAGACGAATAAGACTCATAGGAAGAGTTTTATTTGTTTGGGCTTTTTTAATTTACAGGAAATTGCTTTCCTGTAAATTAAAAAACGCTCCGCGAGGATGCACACTGCGGCGTATAAGGTAGATGTCGCAAGCGACCGCCGCAGGCGCGAGAATGTGCCAAGGCACATTCGTTGTTTTTAACAAAATGAATAAAACACAAGAGTGTTTTAGATAAAAATGAACATGCTATAAAAAATAAAAATGGAGGGATTGTTATGGCAAGTAAGTATGATGGACTGGCAAGAATTATTATCCAGAACGTAGGCGGCAGGGAGAATATCATAAGCCTTGCGCACTGTGTTACCAGACTTCGTTTTAAATTAAAAGACGAGTCCAAGGCTAACACCGAAGTATTAAAAGCAACGGAAGGAATTGTGACAGTAATGAAATCTGGCGGACAGTATCAGATAGTAATCGGAAATCATGTACCGGATGTCTATGATGTGGTTTGTGAACATGCACATCTGGTCGGAAACGGAGCTGTTTCCGAGGATGCAGAAGACGGCGGAGAGAAGATGGGGCTTGGTGCAAGACTCATTGATTTGATTTCCGGTGTATTCCAGCCATTCCTTGGTGTGCTTTGTGCAGCAGGTATTATCAAAGGTCTTTTGGCACTGTGGTCTTTTATCGCAAGTCAGTCAGGAATTGATGTTACCACAAGCGGAGCATATCAGCTCTGGTATTCCATTGGAGACGGATTCTTCTATTTCCTGCCGATTATCTTAGGATATACTGCAGCAAAGAAATTTAAGATGAATGAATTTATCGGAATGGCACTTGGTATATCACTTACCTATCCGGCACTGGTTAATCTGACTTCAGGAGAACTGATAGGTTCCCTGTTTGCAGGAACTTCCTTTGAAATGAATTATTATACAACCTTTTTTGGAATTCCTGTTATTATGCCATCCAGTGGTTATACTTCTTCGGTAGTACCAATTGTTATTGCAGTGGCTTGTGCTGCCTGGCTGGAAAAGAGATTAAAGAAAGTAATTCCGGACGTTATTAAAACATTTATCGTTCCGGTTGTAACTTTGGCAGTAATGGTTCCGCTTACCTATCTGGTAATCGGACCGGTATCTACTTTCCTTTGCAACATTATCGGTATTATTTTCGGAGCAATCTATAACCTTCCGGTTGTAGGAGGTCTTGTAGCAGGTATCTTAGTCGGAGCATTCTGGCAGGTACTGGTAATCTTCGGATTACATTGGGGACTTGTTCCACTGGCAATGATTAATTATGGAACTTTAGGATATGACTTCATCCTTTCTCCATATTTCGCAGCATCTTTTGCGCAGTCCATGGTTGTACTGGCAATTGTATTAAAGACAAAAGATAAGAAACTTAGAAATATTGCATTACCGGCGTTTATCTCCGGACTCTTTGGTGTAACAGAGCCATGTATTTACGGTATTACACTTCCAAAGAAAAAACCATTCGTAATTTCCTGTATTGCATCCGCTATTGGTGGTGGAATCATAGGATTTGCCGGAGTTAAAACTTATATGATGGGTGGTCTTGGATTCTTCGGACTTCCGGCATTCATCGATGGTGAGTCAAAGAGCGTTTACAGTTTGATCTGGGTATTAATCGGTATGGCAGTAGCTATGGTAGTTGCGTTCGTAGCAACTTACATTACCTATCATGATGATGCTCCACAGAATGATGAAGCAAAAATAGAAAAGAAAGGCACAAAAACCGCAGCAAACCAGGTAATTGCATCTCCTCTTACCGGAGAAGTAAAAGCCTTGGAAGAAGTAGAAGATGAAGCATTTTCAAGCGGAGCATTAGGTCAGGGTGTTGCTATTCTCCCGTCCGAAGGCAAATTATATGCACCATGTGATGGCGAAGTAGTAACCTTCTTCCCAACCGGTCATGCCATTGGAATAGTATCCGATGGCGGAGCAGAAATCCTGATTCATGTGGGCATGGATACCGTGAAATTAGATGGAGAAGGATTTACACCGAAGGTAGCACAGGGAGCCAAAGTAAAGAAAGGTGACCTTTTATTGGAATTTGATATTGCAAAGATTACAGAAGCAGGATATTCCGTTCTGACTCCGGTTATCATCAGCAACACAGCAGATTACGCAGATGTAGTTCCGACAGATGCAAAGAAAGTTGCAGCGTTGGACACATTGATTACCGTTTTATAAATTAGTTTTCCATAGTTTTTTATACCTAAGGGTGCGGGCTCTGATAAAGGGCTCGTGCTCTATCTAACAAAATCAGAAGCCTTATTGCAGGGCAGAATGAGAAAAGAAAAATATAAAAACAGAAATTATAAATTTTCACAAATAAAAATAATAAGAAGCAGGAGGAAAAAGCAATGAAGACATTTCGTAAAGATTTTCTCTGGGGCGGTGCAACCGCGGCCAATCAGTTTGAGGGAGCATGGGATGTAGATGGAAAAGGAGCATCTGTTTCTGATATGTGTACGAATGGTTCCCATACCGAGCCGAAAAAGGTAACAAGAACCATTCATCCGGAATATCTCTATCCGAGCCACGAAGCAATTGATTTCTATCATCATTACAAAGAGGATATTGCATTATTTGCAGAAATGGGATTTAAAGTATTCCGTTTATCCATTGCATGGACAAGAATTTTTCCGACCGGAATGGAGAATGAACCAAACGAAGCAGGACTGGCATTCTACGATAAAGTATTTGATGAGTGTTTAAAATATGGCATTGAGCCGCTGGTAACCATTTCCCATTATGAAATGCCATATGCACTGATTGAAAAATACAATGGCTGGGAAGCCAGAGAATGTATTGATTATTTTTTAAATTACTGCAAGGCAATTTTCGAAAGATATCAGGGCAAAGTAAAATACTGGCTGACCTTCAATGAAATCAATGGCGGAACCACACCGCTTGGTAACCTGCTTTCCCTTGGAACTGTAAAAGGCTATGAGGGAAAAATTACAGAGATTCCGGATGACCCGAAGGTTCGTTTCCAGGCATTGCATCATCAGTTTGTTGCCAGCGCAAAAGCAGTAAAATTAGCACATGAAAAATATCCGGAATATCTTATCGGTGATATGAATGTCTTTATGACCAAGTATCCATTTACCTGCAATCCGGAGGATGTATTAGCAACACAGAAGGAAATGCGGATTATGAACTGGTTCTGTTCCGATGTGCAGGTAAGAGGAGAATATCCGGCGTATATGGAGCGGTATTTTGAAGAAAATAATATTCATGTTAAAATGGAACCGGGCGATGAAGAAATTCTGCGGGAAGGCTGTGTGGATTTCTATACCCTCAGCTATTATATGAGCAGTTGTGTATCAAAAGATCCAAATGGCGAGCAGACGGATGGAAACCTGATTGCCGGTCTTAAGAATCCATATCTTAAGGCAAGTGACTGGGGTTGGCAGATTGACCCACAGGGCTTACATTATTCCTTAAATGAAATTTATGACCGTTATCAGATTCCGGTTATGGTAGTAGAAAATGGCCTTGGCGCTTATGACAAATTAGAAGAAGATGGAAGCATTCAGGATGATTACCGTATCGACTATCTGCGGGATCATATCAAAGAGATGAAAGAAGCGGTAAAAGATGGCGTTGACCTGATGGGATATACACCATGGGGCTGCATTGATTTAGTAAGTGCATCCACCGGAGAAATGGCAAAGAGATATGGCTTCATCTATGTAGAAAAATATGATGATGGAACCGGAACTCTTGCAAGAAGAAAGAAAAAATCCTTCGACTGGTATAAAGAAGTAATTGCTTCGAATGGAGAAAACTTATAAAAGAAAGAAGGTATGGACTATGGAAAAGTTTAATGGAAAAAAGGTATTCAGCGGTATTGCAATTGGAAAGGTAAAACTCCTTGTAAAAGCTGAAAATCAGGTGGTAAGAAAGAGAATAGAAGACCCGGCAGCAGAGATTGCCCGCTATGAAGCAGCAAAGCAGACTGCAATTGAACAGCTCCACAAGCTTTACAAGAAAGCATTAAAAGAAGTGGGTGAAGTAAATGCACAGATTTTTGATGTGCATGCCATGATGTTAGAGGATGGAGATTATAATGATTCCGTTCACAATCTTATTGAGAGCCAGAGCGTAAATGCAGAGTATGCGGTAGGTGTTACCGGAGATAACTTTGCAGAAGTATTTGCAAATATGGATGACGAGTATTTCAAAGCCCGTTCCATTGATATGAAGGATATTTCTGAGCGTGTCATCAATGTATTATGTGGAAATGATATGGGAAGCGACCTTGGAGATGAGCCGGTTATTATCGTAGCAAAGGATTTAGCTCCGAGTGAAACCGTACAGATGGATAAAAGTAAGCTGCTGGCATTTGTAACACAGCTGGGCTCTACGAATTCACATACTGCAATTTTAGCAAGAACTATGGGCATCCCGGCACTGATTGGTGTGGAAATCAAGGAAGAGTGGAACGGAAAACAGGCAATTGTGGATGGCTATACCGGAACTCTTATCATTGAACCGGATGAAGCAGCTTTGGCAGAATATAAGAAAAAAGCAGAAGAGGATGCAAAGCAGAAGGAATTATTGCTGACTTTAAAGGGAAAAGAAAATGTGACAAAGAGTGGTCAGAAAATCAATCTTTATGCCAACATCGGAAATGTCTCTGACTTAGCGGCAGTACTTAAAAATGATGCCGGTGGAATCGGACTTTTCCGTAGTGAATTTCTTTATCTTGAAAAAGATACTTTCCCAACAGAAGAAGAACAGTTTACAGCTTATAAGCAGGTCGCAGAGACCATGGCAGGAAAGAAGGTTATTATCCGAACCCTGGATATCGGAGCCGATAAGCAGGTGGACTACTTTAACCTCGACAAAGAAGACAATCCGGCAATGGGATATCGTGCCATCCGGATCTGCCTGACCCAGCCGGAAATTTTTAAGACCCAGCTTCGTGCTTTATTCCGCGCAAGCAATTATGGAAATATTGCAATTATGTATCCGATGATTATTTCGGTAGATGAAGTGCGTAAGATTAAAGCAATTTCAGAAGAAGTGAAAGAAGAACTTACAAAGGAAGGGATTCCTTTTGGAAATGTGGAGCAGGGTATCATGATTGAAACTCCTGCAGCAGCAGTAATGAGTGATGAACTGGCAAAAGAGGTTGATTTCTTCAGTATCGGAACCAACGACCTGACCCAGTATACACTGGCAATTGACCGTCAGAATGCAAAGCTTGACAGCTTCTATAATCCGCATCATGAAGCGGTGCTCCGGCTGATTCAGATGACCGTGGAAAATGCACACAAGGCAGGCATCTGGGCAGGAATATGTGGAGAACTTGGGGCAGATACAACTCTGACCCAGCGTTTCTTAGAGATGGGGGTAGATGAATTATCTGTTTCTCCTGGCTGTGTTCTTCCGGTTCGAAAAGCGATTCGGGACGCAGAATAATGAGCCGTAAACTGATTTTTTTGGATGTAGACGGAACCCTGGTGGATTTCACCATGCACATGCCGGAATCTGCCAGGGAAGCATTAAGCATTGCCAGAAAGCGGGGACATCTGATTTCGTTATGTACCGGAAGAACTGTAACGAATGTGTATCCATGGCTTTTAGAGTTTGGATTTGATGCCATTGTGGCTTCGGCAGGTGCTTATGTGTCTGCAAATGATAAGGTGATTTACCATAGCGTTCTGGCAAATGATAAGGTGCAGGATATGGTAGAGGTGCTGAAGGAGCACGGTGCATGCTTTATGCTGCAGGGAATCAACGGACGTTATGTGGATGAAGAGAATGCAAAGAAAATGAGAGAACGCTGCATGCGGCTTGGACTTGATATTGACGGTGCTCTAAACGGATTGACGCTTGTTGAACATCCGGAACAGATGCCGGCTCTTGAAAGTGGAATGTATTTTGATGCCGATATTCCGGTGGATGTGATGCAGAAGGAAGTCGGAAATTATATCAAGATAACCGGAGCAAGCTTTGGCAAGGACCGTCAGATGTCCGGTGAAATGACGAAGATGGGAGTCAACAAGGCAACCGGAATGCAGCGGCTTATGGATGAGTTAAAGATAGGCAGGGAAGATACCATTGCTTTTGGTGATGGACCAAATGATGTGGAAATGCTGCAATTTGCAGGAACAGGAGTGGCAATGGGAAATGCGATTCCGGCAGTAAAACAGTATGCGGATATGGTTACAGATAAGATTGATGAAGACGGACTGTATCATGCATTCGAACGGCTGCATCTGTTGGGGTAGGATTTGAAGTAAAAACAATTTTCTTATGATAGAAAAAGGCGGCGTGGTTCGTCAACTTAGGAGACATGATAAGTACAGTTAGGGGCACTTGGAATTTCAGATAATATCAGGCAACGCTGGCACAGGGATGTGTCAGCGAGGTGCATATGAACATGGATGTGAATTTGCACCGGTTGCCGGAACTTATTCTATATTCATCGAAATTCTTAGTGCCCTTTACTGTATTTATGTTGTCTCTGTAGTTGACGAACCGCGCCGTTACTTTTGCATACACAGGAAAAATCGCGTGCCTGCATACAGATTTGGTGAACACCGCAATAAGGTGAGAAATTCGTAAAGCGTGATACCCATAGTTTACAACGGAAGAAAAGCCGGTTTTCTCTTTTCGAATACAGTAAAATACTGAAATCCTGCGGCCTTTAAAATATCCGGTACTTTTGCAAAATCAAATGCAACATGCTCCGGTTTGTGGGCATCGGCACCGATGGTAATGATTTCACCGCCTAGTTCGTGATAACGTTTTATAATATCTTCTGTTGGATTCGGATGTCCCAGACCATATTTGAAACCACCGGTATTGATTTCAATTCCTTTTCCCATATCAATGAGCTTTTCTAAAATCGCATCAATGACATCGGCATATTTCTGATAAGAATATTCAAGGTTCCGGTTTGGACCGTAGCGTACCACATAATCGATATGTCCATATACATCAAAATTATCAAATACCGCAAGATTTTCCAGGATAGATTCAAAATATTCCTGGTAAGCCTGCTGTTCGGTTTTTCCTTCAAAAAAGCGGGAGTAGTAAGGGTCTTTGCCGTGGATTACATGGGAAGAGCCGATGACAAAATCAAAGCCATATCGGCTTATCAGTTTCTGATGTTTCGCAGCAAGATGAGGCTGCAATCCAAGCTCAATGCCGGTCAGCACTTTTATTTTATCTTTGTATTGCTGTTCCAGCTTCTGGATAGTTGGGAAGTAGACCGGAGTGTCTAAGATAAATTCCGGTTCATCCTCCGGATGTTCTTTTGGATAATCATAATCCATATGGTCGGTAATGCAGATTCCGCCAAGTCCCAGTTCGATAGAGGCTTTAATCATGGATTCTGGTGAGGCCTCACTGTCGGTAGAAAAAGCAGTGTGCATATGTGTGTCCCAAAGCATAGTGTGTTCCTTTCTGTGAGTGGTGTATGGCGGGGAAGGTTGTGCAGGTGGGGGAACTGGATGAGAAAGCTTTTTCCCAAAAGCACCGGAACGTTTGTATGTAAGAAGCCGGCACTTCAACCTGCAGTATTTTTCTTTCTTTTATAATAAGCAGTCTTTCCCATGTTTGACAGTATACTGCATTTTGTCTGCCGGCGTGCGGATACCGTGAACGGCGTCTGTTAGGGACTCGTAGAATTCCTTTTGCAACCCGGCAACGCTGGTACATGGATGTACCAGCGAGGCACAATCTGAATATGGATATGAATTTGTACCGGTTGCCGCAAATCAAATATCTTTGCAGGAATTCTTAGAATTCCTTCAGACAAAGTGTGGTATCCGCTGCTGGCAGACAAAAGCAGTATCCGGTCAAAGCAGCCGGAAAGACAGCCTAATTTCAAGAAAAATACTGCCCGTGAAGTGCTGCGGATTCTCACATCATAACTGTTCCAGTGTTTTCGGGAAGAAACTTTCCCATTCCCTTCGCCTACATATTGCACAAACCTTACCCGGTGTTTACACATTTCTACTAAGAAAAATGTTACATTTTCACAAGTATAGTAAAATCTTTGTATATAATACACAGAATACTATAATAGAAATTTGACAATCTGTCAAAAGACAGTATGAAAAATGGAAAAGCTATTGTAACATTTGTTTGAAAATGAGAAAGAAGAAATAAAAATAGTGAAAAAATTAACAAAGTGATGGGAACTACTTGAACTTTCGACAAAAATTGGTTAGAATAATACCAGATTGGGTACAATCCCAAATAAAGATATTTTATATTAAATTTCTAGGAGGAATTAATAATGGCAGTAAGAGTAGCAATTAATGGATTCGGCCGTATTGGTCGTCTGGCATTCAGACAGATGTTTGGTGCTGAAGGATACGAAGTAGTAGCAATCAACGATTTAACAAGCCCTAAAATGTTAGCACACTTGTTAA